>JAEIGA010002173.1_pt1 | contig 31297 bp, 31 predicted proteins | sample 9270691 | NCBI WGS metagenome assembly JAEIGA01 (sample SAMN17057246, study PRJNA624740) | gut metagenome | biome: biome; isolation source: fecal sample | host: Bos grunniens | place: China: Xizang | collected 2019
CGTTTCGGCAAGCCTCAACGGTTCGCGGGTTCGGATTTGCTTTTTTACCCATTTCCTAGGGCTTACGCCCTAGGCTAAGTTAGGTCACCCGCTGACGCGGGTTCAGAATTCCGCTCGCTGTCGCTCGCAAACTGTTCTTCAACTTCCAATTTATCGTGCTGTTGGCTGCCTTTTGAAAACTTAGCCAAAAGGGGCGTGCTTTTCTTTCACAGATGTGCATGAGACCGTCATTTTTTGCTTTACATATCACGATAGTGCAGGTAGAATAACAGACGCTTGTTAGGGCTGTAAGGCTCTTGTGGGTAACTCTAATTGATAGAAAGTAAATTCAAGATGAAGACATTTGCATATTTGGGTTTTGCTGTGGTTCCGGCTATAGTGCTGAGCAGCTGCTCCTCCCCGGAGGAGAGCGCAACCGCTGACGTTGTGGATTGCCTCGATTCACTGACGGAGCTGGTGCAGGACGTTCAGGATGAGGATTTGACAACGGCTATAGATGAGCTGCACTCTTTCTTGGAGTCCGAGACTCCCGGCCTCGTTGCTGCTCTCGGTGATTTGGATGAAGCTCAGAAGGTGACCGTTATCAACAACGTGAAGCAGAGCCCCGAGCTGGCAAAATTGATTGCGACCATTGAAGGCGCTCAGAAGTCTCCGCTCGTGCGGGTAACTGCTATGACCGGCCCGGAAAAGGTCGCTCAGCAGATGTCTCTTGACACCAAGATGAAGATTGTGGACATCGCTGCCAACATTGCCAAGATTACGGTTGCCTTGGGCGTGGTTGACAGCGAGAATGTGCGCAAAGCCTTGGAGGTTCGTCTGCCGCTCTGATGCGCTTCCTTCATAAAACTTAACAACATACAAAAAGCCGCTGACCCATTACAGGTCAGCGGCTTTTTACGAAATGTCGTCTTTTCGTCGCTTTTACTTGCGACGACGGCGAGCAGCCAATGCAGCCAGAGCCAGCAGGCTCAGCGTTGCCGTGGCCGGCTCCGGCACGGTGCGGATGTCAACATTCGTTGCTACTACCTCACCGGCGCTGTTCTTGATGGTTACCTTGGTCTCACCATCGGCACCTACGATATACTGGTGCCCGGAATCGAGCACGTCGCCCGCGGTGTAGTTGTCGAGCACGATGATAATCTCTGCATTATCAAGCCCCTCGACGTCTGTTGCGTTGATGCTGGCGTTCTGAGACAGAACAAGCTGTACTGCCTTTTGCACCTCATCTGCTGTAGCCAAGGTCATGACTGCTACCTCCTCAGCGGCCGCGATGTTTACCTCACCCAGCGTCAGGCTGCCAACGGTAATCGAGCCATCTACATTGATGGTGCCACCCAGTGCCGTAATGTCTGCGAATTCTGCACCATCGTGTGCTGTCAGCTGGCCACCCGTCATGACGATGTCCAACTCAATCGTACCCGCATTCTCTACGGAGCCAGCATCGCAAATAATCATGCGGTCTCGAGAGTCACCGCTGTCGTTAATGGTTGCCGTGGCTGCAACATTCACGTTGGCGTTGGCTCTGTAACCCACATACATCTCCTCGGTAACGTTCATCACGGCACCCTCATTGAGATTCACCTCTGTAACACTACCGTTGTCGACATAGTCGTAAGTTGTTTCAGATCCTAAGCCGAGGAAAGACCCCTTGTAGTTATTCAGATTAAGCGTAGCATTAGTTACGTTAATCTCAATCTTGGAGTCTTTGTAGGAACCGGTGTGCAGCTGACCATTGATGTTCATCACGGAGCCGCTCTCGACATTTACGGTAGAGGTACAACCTACGCTAAAGCCCAGCAGTACCGGAAGAGAGCTTGAAGCAAAAGAGGAGTTCTCTAATATGTTCAACTCACCGTGCCCCAAGGCGAACTCTTTAATGCCGGTAGCGACAAACTCGGAATTGCCGGTTACTGTTACAACACCACGACCGAACTCAGCACCGTTAGCTCCGTCGCTGTACTCACCTACGAAACGATTTTCAAGATCGGTGTTGTCGCTGTTAGCTTTACCCAAAGCGCCTTGTGTTGTGGCATGTACTATTTGTACATGGGGAGAAAGCGGAGTGGAGCTGCCTGTTCTATAAGACTGATAGCCGATGAAGAAATAGTCCTGATTAGAGCCGACGTACTTGCCGCCGTTCTGGATAGTAAGAGAACCGTTGCCGTCAGCACCACCGATTGTTGTTGCAACCTCTACATTGGAGGTTACGGTGGCGTTGTCAATCGTCAATACGGAATTCTTACCTGCAACACTGAGCATGGTGGGGCTATCACCCTGTCTGTGCTGACCACCACCCTGGGTGTTGATGGTAACAGTGTTGTGGTAATCCGTGCCACCAATAATCAGCTCGCCTTCGCGAACATAGATGGCAGAACCGCTGGTTACATCGCCGGTAATCGTTGCTGTGCCGATGCCGTCCTTGGCATCAATCGTGTAACCTCCAACCTCATCAGCTTTGGTGCCCAATTGCATTATGCCTTCGGTTGTGATAGTTGTCGGTGTGTAATAACCAGCGTACGCTGAGTTTGTGGCGATGGCTGCAATAAGCGCTAAAAGTCCTTTAGGCAATCTCATTTTCATATTTAGTTTTCGGTTAGAAAGGTTGTAGTTGTGGTCACTCTCGTGTTGTTAGGGGGGGGCGCACAGCTGCGCGCGATATGTTATCATGTTGTTTGTGCTCCGTAAAGCCTAAAGTTGGAAAAATATGAGAAAAATATCAAAAAAAAGCCGATTCCTCAGAGGAATCGGCCTTTTTTAGGGAAAAGAGGAGCTGTAATTTACTCGCCGAGCTGGCTGGCAAGCATGGAGGCTACGCCCTGGAAGGCGGCTGCTACCATGCTCTGGCCGGGGTCTTCGAGGGCGACGGGGTGGCCCTCATCACCGCAGGAGCGGGTCTTGATGTCCAAGGGGATGCGGCCGAGCAGGGGGACGCCGAGCTTCTGAGCTTCGCGCTCGCCGCCGCCTTCGCCGAAGATGTTGTACACCAAGCCATCGCTGGGGCAGACAAAGTAGCTCATGTTCTCGATAAGGCCGAGGATGGGGGTCTCCACACGCTGGAAGAGGCCTACAGCCTTGCGGGCGTCGATGAGGGCGACCTCTTGTGGGGTGGTCACAATGACGGCGCCGGCGAGATCCACCGTCTGCACGATGGTGAGCTGAATATCGCCCGTGCCCGGAGGCATGTCAAGGATGAGGAAGTCCAGACCGCCCCACTCCACATCACGGAGGAACTGCTGCACGTAGCGGGTAGCGAGCGGGCCACGCACGGCTACGGGTGAAGCCTCATCAATCATTAAGCCCATAGAGAGCAGCTTAATGCCGTGAGCCTCAACGGGGAGGAATTGCTCCTTCTCGGAGCAGCCGGGGCGCTCCTTGGTGCCGAACATGAGCGCCATGGAGGGGCCGTAAATGTCCAAGTCCAGCAAGCCGACCTTGTAGCCCAAGCGGGAGAGGGCAACAGCGAGGTTGGCGGAAACCGTGCTCTTGCCCACGCCACCCTTGCCGGAGGCAACGGCAATCACGTGCTTCACGCCGGGTACGCTGGACTTCCAGTCCGCAGGATCATCATTAGCGGAGGCTTTCTTCACGCTCTTGGGGGCGTGGTGCTCGATGTTCACATCCAGCTGCTTCACGCCGGGAAGCTCCTTCACCACAGCCATCACGTTCTCATAAATGTAGCGGGGAACATCAGCGTTCTTACTTTCAATAATGAGCTCCACCACCACGGCGCCGCCCTCATTCACGACGATGTCTTTCACCAGACCGAAGGAAACGATATCGCGGCTGAAACCCGGATATTTTACAGTTGTCAGAGCCGCGCGAATCAGCGCGGGCGTTAATTGCGGTTCACTCATACTAATTCCTAAAAGTTGGGGGTAATTTAGCATAAATCGGGGCAGAGTTCAAGCTTCAATTGTGCCAGCGCGAGCGTAAATGTGTGGGGTGAAAGCCACAACTTACTGCACGGAGTATGTTTTTTTGCAAAAATCGCATTATTTTTCTTGCCAAATAGAAAAAAAGGAGTATTATCTCTGCACCATGACTCGAAAAGGTGGTATCAACAAGACGCGTAAGGCTGTTGCCAAGCGTTTCAAGGTGACCGGCTCGGGCAAGGTTCTGCGTCGCAAGCAGGGTAAGCGTCACATCCTCCAGAAGAAGTCCAGCAAGCGCAAGCGCGCTTTGGGCAAACCCGCTCTGGTGGACGCCACCCAGGTTTGGGCCGTTAAGCAGAACATGCCCTTCGCTTAAAACCGAGGAACATGGCCACAAGCCAAGTCCCGCCCGCTATTCGGGCGGCCTTCATGCAGCCTTCCCGGCGTAATTTTCGCCGCGGATAGAACGGACGAGACTGCAGGGAGGTGAGGAAGAACAGTCCGCTCAAAATAGACAAGATAAAATACTATGGCACGTGCTACAAATGGGCCGGCTTCTCGCGCCCGCCGCAAGCGCATCCTGCTTCGCGCCAAGGGCTTCCGCGGTTTCCGCAGCAAGCTCTTCCGCTACGCTAAGGATGCCGTATACAAAGCATGGCAGTATGAGTACCGCGACCGCAAGAAGAGGAAGGGTCAATTCCGCCGCCTCTGGACTGCTCGTATCTCTGCCGCTGTGCGTCCCCTCGGTCTGACCTACTCCCGCTTCATGGAGGGTCTCAAGGCTGCTAACGTTGATCTGGACCGCAAGTCCCTGTCCGAGCTGGCTGTCGCCAACCCGGAGGCTTTCAAGGCTGTTTTCGAGCTCGCCAAGAAGGCTATCGACGCCAAGGAGGGTGCTGCTCTCAAGGCATAAGAAGCTGTTCCGAACAGTAATTCATTTAATAATGGGTGTTCCCCCCGGGGAACACCCTTTTTTGCGTCGCCTCCGCTTGCCATCAGCCCGATAAATCAGAAGTTGACGATTAGTTGGCGAGCCGCAGGCAAGCGGAATTCGGAGCCCCTTACGGGGCTTCAAGTTAGGCGGCATGCGCCCGCGGTAATACACATTTCAGTTCGCCTACGGCTCACGCGAACGTTCGTTGTCACTCACGCGAACGCTTGGGGCTTACGCCCCTACACGCGAACGCTCGCTGTCGCTCGCGCGAACGTTCGACCTAACGGCCTCACGCGAGGAGCACCTAACGGTGCTCCAAATTCCGATTTATCGCAGGGCGCAACGGCGAAAATTTAACCGTGAGGGTAGCTTTTAACGCACCGATTGAAAAAATGGTGAACAAAACGTGTAGAGCACCCGTCTAGCTAGTATCAGAACCAAATCACACCACAAATTATGAATACAGAATACTACATTGCAAACAAAGGCGCAAACAAGGTAGCAGGTCCTTTTTATTCTCAATTCGAAGCTGAAGCAAAGCTCCGCGAATATCCCGGCGGTGAGATAGTGCCCGTTTATAACCTGACGGAGGAGGAGGTAAAGCTGCGTGAGCGCGGTCCGATTGCCCATTTCTTTTGGATGACCATCTCCGTACTGCTGCTGTGCGGTATCATGGGCTGGTGCGGTTATAGCTGTTACCGAACCTATCAAAAATGCAGCACCGTCAAGAACTGGGTAGCGACACCTGCTAGCTTGACCATCAGCAACATCACAGAAGAGAAACAATACTTCGTGGCAACGGAATGGACTCTGAGCGGCGCTTTCGAATACGAGGTCGGCGGGCAAAAGTACACGTCTTATGACATGGGTGTTTATGAGAATGGGAATGTAAAGGCTCTCATGTATGATGAAAAAAATTACAAAGTACACCAGAACGTAACATGCTATGTGAACCCTGCGAATCCTGAGGATGCCGTTCTGTTCAATAATGCGGGCGGTGGCACCTGGACGTACTGCTTATGCGGCTTGGGGGTGCTGGCGGGTATCATCGGTTTGGTCTCCTTGCGCCGCAAATGCGAGGAACGCGCCTTCTTGCGCACGCTCAACTTGCTGTAAGCGCTATCCGCTATGCGGGCAGAGGAGCAGGAGGCTCAGTGTTTTTGCTGAGCGTTCTGCTCCTCTCTGCGCAGGCGGAGCTGCCCGCAAGCGGCGTTGATATCATGCCCTTTCTCGTAGCGCATGGTGACGGGCACACCTTTGGCAATGAGCGTTTTGCAGAAGAAACGGCATGCTGCTTCCGTGGGGCGCACCCAGGGGAGTCCTTCCACCGTGTTGTAGGGGATAAGGTTGACCTTCGCGTTGAGCAAGTGGGCAATGCGGGCGAGTTTGTCTACCTCGGGGAGCATGGCGTTAACATCCTGAATGAGGATGTACTCAAGCGTTATCTTGTGCTTGCTGGTGCGCGTCCACTCTTGCAGGGCGGGGATGAGCTCACCCAGCGGCCATTTTTTGTTGACGGGCATGATTTGGTTGCGCACTTCATCACATGCGCCGTGCAGTGAGACGGCAAGGCGCAGCGGGCGCCCGAAGGCTGCCAAGCGCTTGAGCCCCGGCACATTGCCTGAGGTGGAGATGGTGATATGGCGGGCGCCGATGTTGAGGGAGTGCTCATCCATAATGATGGTGAGCGCGGGCAGCAGGTTGTCCATGTTCGCCAGGGGCTCGCCCATGCCCATGAACACGAGGTTATCCACCCGCGTGCCGCTTATCTCCTCCGCAGCGAGGATTTGACCTATAATCTCCGCCGTGGTCAGGTTACGCGTAAGCCCCAGCAGGCCACTGGCGCAGAACTTGCATCCGAAGGCGCAACCCACTTGCGAGGAAACGCAAAGGGTGATGCGGTCACTGTGAGCGCCGCCTTGCCCCACGGCTGCGGGGATGATGACGGACTCCACCAAGTGCCCGTCGCGCATGCGTGAGAGGAACTTGCGGGTGCCGCCGGTGGAGCTGGCGCTTACCTCCACCACCTGTAGGGGGCGCAGGGTGTAGTGGGCTACCAGCTGCTCGCGCAGGGCAGGGGGCAGATTAGTCATCTGCTCAAAATCCGTAGCGCGGTGCTTCCAAATCCACTCTTGCAACTGCTTGGCACGGAAGGGCTTTTGCCCCAGCTCGCACACCAGTTGTTGCAGTTTGTCAGGCGTGTAGCCCAGCAAGCAGTTGTCTTCCATGGCAAAAATCAGAGTATGCTGTTGACGTACTGTTTGACATCAAACGGCAGCAGGTCGTCCTTGCCCTCACCCACGCCGAGCATGAGCGGCGAGATGTGCAGGGTATCCTGAATGGCTACCGCCACGCCGCCCTTGCCGGAGCCGTCCATCTTGGTAATCACTACGGCGTCAAGCGGGGTTGCTTTGTGGAACTCCATAGCCTGCATCAGCGCGTTGCCGCCGGTTGTGGCATCCACCACCAAGTAGCAGGCGTGTGGGGCGGTGACGTCTTGCTTGGCAATGGAGCGGCGGATTTTGGAGAGCTCCTCCATCAGGTTATGGCGGGTGTGCAAGCGGCCTGCGGTATCGCAGATGACGTAGTCAAAGCCGTTGTTGATGGCGCGGGTGTGCGCCTCATAGCACACGGAGGCGGGGTCTTGGTTCGGGTTACCTTTGTACATGGGGACGCTGAGCTTGTCTGCCCAGCTTTGCAGCTGCTCTACGGCTGCTGCACGGAAGGTATCCGCCGCGGCGAGCAACACCTTGTAGCCCTGCTTCTGCAGGTGGTAAGCGAGCTTGGCACTGGTGGTGGTTTTACCCGCACCGTTCACGCCCACCATCATGAGCACGCAGGGCTTGCCGTCCTGCGGCTTGGGCAGCTGCGGCAGGTTCTCCGGGAAAGCGGCGCGCAACTGCGCTTTGATGTAATCCGCTATGTCACAAGCATCTTGCTCGTTGCGGTCGCGCAGCTCTTCTATTAACGGCAGCACACGCTTGGCGCCGATATCTGCGGAGATGAGGTCAGCCTCCAGCTCATCCCAATCAATCTCAGGCTCGCCGAGGAACTTGTCAATCAGACGTGTGAAAAAGTTTGCCATGGCTTTGATTTGCGGTGTGTGTAGGGGGCTTATGCTTTAGCAGCAGCGGAGATGATGCCGTGGATGAACGGCGCGCTCTTGCCACCGGAGTAGGCATCCGCCAGTGCGGTGGCTTCCGATACGACGATGGGCGTGTCTAAGTGGTTGACGTCCATCTCGTAGAAAGCGAGGTAGATGATGCACTTGTCCACCACATCCAAGCGAGCGGTGGAGTAGTTGACCAGCAGCTTGGTGAGGCGCTCCTCGTACTGCTCACGGTGGCTGATGACACCGAGGGCAAGTTTTTCCGCCGCCGGGCGCAGCTCTTCCAAGAGTTGAGCATCACGCACCAAACCCACGTACTCGTTCTGGTCCGCCAGCGCCATCGGGGTGCGCATGGCAGCGCTCAGTGCCATTTGCTTGCCACGGCGCATGATGGCGGATTTCAGGGAATCCAGCTTGGCGCGGTACTGCGGGTAATCCTCAAAGGTGGGCAGCAGCGCACGCCCCAGCCCCTCCACAACAACGGCCAAATCCATGAGTGTGCGGCAGCATTTCTCCAGCTGGTCTGTGGTGTCGCGACGCTTGTCTTTCAGGCTGTAGCGCATAGCTGCCAAAGCTGCTTCATACTCCGCGGAGCGCTTTTGCAGGCGCTCGATGTCCTCCGCCAATTTGGCAGCCGTCAGGTCGCCGTGCAGGGCATCCAGAGCGGCGGTGATGCGGGTTTCCAGCAGGCGGGAGCAATCCGCGGAGGCGCGGTTGGCGTGTACCAAAGCCTTGGCTTGGGCGTTGCGGTAGTGATCCGTCTCTTTCTCTAATGAGATGCGCCAAAAGAGCTCCGTGTCGAAGTTTTGCAGGCTGCCGCCGTTTTCTTCCACGGCGTAAATCATGTTCAGAGCGCTTTGGCGGACTTTGCTTTTGTTAATCATGAGCGGGAAAAGGGGTTAGTGATAAAAGGAACCGAGTTTGTCTACATTGGCGGCACGGCGGTTCATGCTGTGCAGCTCGTTGTTTTCCTCCAGCATATTCAGCATGGCTGCGGCAGCTCGGGCTGCTTCTCTGCCGCGGTTCAGGGTGGAGGCAATGCAGCGGGCGAAGGCCTGCTTCTCGTCATTGAGCAGCAATACCTCATGGATAACGGGTACCAAGGTGTCGCAGGAGATGCTCAGCAGCTGTGTGGTGATGGCCTCGCCGATTAAGTCTGCATGTGCCGTGCTGCCACGCAGGATAACACCCAGTGCAATGACTACATCCGGCTCATTGCCGGCGGTGCTGCGTACGATGCTGCGCTTCACCGTTACCGGTACCTCAAATGCGCCCGGTACGCGTACAACCTCCACCTGTATATGGTTGCCACACTCTGCCAATTCTTCCAAACAGTTATCCAGCAAGGCTGTAGTGTATTTTTCATTGTAGGTGGAGGCTACTACTACCACTTTTGCTGCACTGTGCAGTGCCCTGGCTCTGGTCGGAAGTTCTGTTGACATGGCAATATACATTCACGGTGTCTTTGACCGCGCACCAAGCTTACCAAGTATCGCTCTTCCTGTCAAGTCGTATTTGCATTCCGGCCACGCGTTTATTCCGCCTCGGCTTTTTTCTTGCGTGGTTTGGCGGGGGATTTGCGTTTTTTGGGGGCAGGGGTATCACCGCTTGTTTCGGTTTTCTTTTTGCGGGGGGCGCGTTTCTTTTTGGGTGCGGGCTCCTCCGCGGTGAGGGTGAAGGGGGGCTCCTCGTCCTCCTGCGTGTGGGGGCGCTGCGGGGCGCGGGGCTGTGGCGCAGAGCGGGGGGCTGATGTTTTCTTTTGCGGAGCGGGTGCACCGGTGGCGTTGCGGGGTGTGTTACGGCGCAGGGTGAGCCAAGCTATGCCGCTGAGTGTGAGGGCTGCTAAGAGAAGCAGCGCATCCCCTCCCCACAGGAATTTGGCCTTGTAAACGCGCACGGCATCCGGTTGCCAGGTGGAGTGCTCCGGCTCGTTGGGATTATAGGGGTAGGTGATGATGTCCACCTGTTGGCCAATGGTGTAAGGCTCATTATCCGGGGTGGAGATTTCAAACTTATGAAAGCTGATGCCGGAGGGGAGCGTAAATGCTACGATGGGGCGATAGGCTGTATCACCGGCGGTGGAGAGATTGCCGTGCCCCAATGCTTCCGTGGTGGAGTCGAAGGTGCTTTGGCGAATGTCTATCACCGTGGCAGGCAGCACGATGGACTCGTGCAAATACATGGCCGTGCGGCACATGCCCCACAGCGCTTGCAGCGTATAAAACACCCCGACCAGCAGCAGGGTGAGTTTGATGCAGATTGCAAGAATGCCTGTTTTGCGTTTTGCCATGTGCAGAGCTTCCGAAAAAAAAATCAGTTGACGGCTACGCGCATTTCATACGCCTCAATGCGCCCCTTGGCGATGCAGCTTTGCGCCCAGTTGCGGGCTGCCTGGGTATCCGGCATGGTTTCCGGGGGGAGGATGGCTCCTTGCCTGCGAATCCGGGGGTGTGCAAGCGTGCTCTGCTGCAGCGTCTCCAGCAGGGCGCGGGCCTCATCCACCTCCGCGCGGAAAATCTCATCCGCCCGCGGCAGCAGGTGCGGGGTATCCACATCCGCCTCTATCGCTCGCACGCCCACTCCGTATTTGGCGGACAGTTGCGCGAGCTCCTGTGGGTTTTCCACCTGCTCACCAATGATGAGCAGCTCCGCCTCCTGCGCCCAAAGCCCGCAGGCCAAGGCTCGGAAAAAGGCGCGCCGGCAGCTCTCCGCATCCGCCGCTACGGTAACACAGCAGGCTCTCATGTGGGCGACGGGGGCTTCTTCTTCTTCCGTGGGTTCCAGCTCGTAAGCGCCATCCAACGTTATGTTGCCCGCAGGCCATTGCACGGCAACCAAATCCGGGTGTCCCCAGCTTTCTTCTTCCTCCACGGGGTACACGAAGACGCCGAGCCCCGCGGTGTCATACAAGCGGACGGCCAGAGCCAGGGCTTTGTGCAGTGGGTCCATGCCCTCGCGTGTGGCATCCGCCTCACTCTCAAACATGTTGTGAAGCGAGGGCTGCACCTCTTCGCGGCGCAGGTAGTAGCCTTGCCCGTTCGGCACGCGTGCCAAGCATGAGTCCTCCTCAAGCGCGATGAATGAAAATTGGGAGCGCAGTGAGCGGTCCGAGTATTTGTTGCCCAGCACGGCGCGCACGCGCGCAATGAGCTCCGTGCCTTTGATGGCATCTATCTCGCGCGTGGGCAATAAGGTGGGCAGAATCTCTACCAGTTTGTCTCTCAGATTCATAGCGGTGCGTAATCAGACTCGGGCTTGTGCGCCTGCCAGTTTCATGTTCGGATCCACGGGGGTGTTCAGCGGGGAGAACTCGCCGGCGCGGGCGTGCAGCAGACCGGCAAAGGCAATCATGGCAGCGTTGTCCGTGGTAAGGCTGTTCGGTGGCAGGATGAGCTCGATGCGGGCGCGGCGGCAGCGCTCTTGCAGCTGCGTGCGCAGGGCGCTGTTGCAGGATACACCGCCGGATACGGCCAATACGCGGTGTTTTGTTTGTTTGAGGGCGCGCATGGCTTTGTGGATGAGCACATCAATAATGGCTTGGCGTACCCCGGCGCAGAGGTCGCACATGGTCTGCTCATCCAAGTCATTGGGGTTGCCGCTCGGTGTGAGCTTCGGCAGCGTGTACAGTACGGCAGTCTTCAGCCCGGAGAAGGAGAAATCCAAGTGGTCCTCATGCATCATCGGCCGCGGCAGCTTAAAGCGGCTCGCATCGCCTCGTTCGGCGCGTTTGTCAATTTCCGGACCGCCGGGGTAGGGCAAATCCAGCATTTTTGCCACTTTGTCGAAGGCCTCACCGGCGGCGTCATCGCGTGAGCGGCCGATGAATTTGTAGTTGCTGCAGCCTTGTACATCAATCAACAACGTGTGCCCGCCGGATACCACTAAGCTGAGGTGCGGCACCAGCCCGGCCTCATGGGTGATGAAGGGGGAGAGCATGTGCCCCTCCAAATGGTTGACGGCAACAAAGGGCTTGCCTGCTGCCAAAGCCAGCGCTTTCGCGGCGGTGTTGCCCACCAGCAGGGCGGCCACCAGACCGGGGCCCGCCGTGCTGGCAAAGGCATCCACCTCATGGATGCTGCGGCCGGCTTTTTCCAGCGCCTCGCGCAGCACTCCCGGCAAGTTTGTGGAGTGGTTGCGCGAGGCCAGCTCGGGGATAACACCACCGTACAGACGGTGGAGGGGGATTTGTGTTGAAATGACGGAGCTAAGCACGCGCGGCGGCGTCTCGCCCGCTACCTCCTCTACCAAGGAGACGGCGGTTTCATCACAGCTGGATTCTATCCCCAATACCAACATGGTTTACTTTTTCTTTTGTTTAGGCGTTACGGGCTTTTTCTCGCGCTTGCGCGTAATCTTCGGCTCACCTTTGCCCAGCACGCATTCCTCCGTGATGGTGACGGTGGAGATGGTCTTGTCGCTCGGCACGTGGTACATGATGTCGAGCATCAGGCGCTCGAAAATGCCACGCAGGGCACGTGCGCCGGTGCCACGCTCCACTGCTTGGCGAGCCATGGCACGCAGGGCTGCGTCTTCCACCACCAGCTTCACGTTGTTCATGCCCATCAGCTTGCTGTACTGCTTCACCAAGGCGTTCTTGGGCTCTGTAAGCAGTTGCACCAGCTGCTCTTCCGTCAGCGTGGTCAGCGGGGCAAAGATGGGCAGTCGGCCCATGAGCTCGGGTATCATGCCGAACATGAAGAAATCTTCCGGCATGGCCTTTGCCAGCACCTCTTCCTCCGTAAACTCCTTGGTGTCGCGGTCTTCCTCGATGGAGGCAAAGCCCATGGCTGAGGAGCCGATGCGCTTGCGGATGATGCCCTCCAGCCCCACGAATGCGCCACCGCAGATGAAGAGGATGTTCTCCGTGTTCACGCGGATGTACTCCTCATTCGGGTGTTTACGGCCACCCTTGGGCGGGATGTTGCACTCCGTGCCTTCCACAATCTTGAGCAGTGCTTGCTGCACGCCTTCACCGCTCACGTCGCGGGTGATGCTGACATTCTGAGTCTTGCGGCCTATTTTGTCAATCTCATCCACATAAATGATACCGCGCTCCGCCTTAGCCACATTCATGTTGGCAGCCTGCAGCAGGCGCAGTACGATGTTCTCCACGTCTTCACCCACGTAACCGGCCTCAGTCAGCGTGGTGGCATCCACTATGCAGAAGGGTACATCGAGAATCTTGGCCAAGGTCTTGGCAAGCAAGGTTTTGCCGGAGCCGGTGGAGCCAGCCAGCAAGATGTTGCTCTTCTCAATCTCCGTGCCGTCCGTGCTCTTGGGCTGGCGCAGGCGCAGGTAGTGGTTGTACACGGCTACGCAAAGCGTACGTTTGGCCAAGTCTTGGCCGATGACGTAGTTATCCAGCTGGGCGTGCATTTCCGCCGGGGTGGGCAGGGCATCCTGCGCCTTGGTCTCCACCTCCAGCTGCGGGCTGTCGTCCGTTTTCTCCTGCGGCAGAATCCACGGGTGCGTTTCACGCACGTGCATCAGCATGTGCTCGGCGGCTTGGTCGCCCATGGGCTCAAGGAACATCTTGTGCACCATGTCTTCAATGCAGCTGAAGCACAGGTCCAACCCATTCCACGTCAGCACCGGCCAAGTCGGCCCCTCCTCAGAGTGGCAGGCGGCGCATTTTCTGTGTGATTTTTTCGCCATAGCGGGCAGGGGTGGGGTTACTTGGAAATCTCGGGCTTGTGGGTCAGGATGCGGTCTACCAAGCCATACTCCAAGGACTCTTCCGCCGTCATGTACTTGTCGCGGTCTTGGTCTTTCTTCACGGTGTCAAAATCCTTGCCGGTGTGCTTGGCGAGGATGCCGGTCAGGCGCTTGTCCAAGCTGAACATGAAGTTGATGGTGCGCTCCACATCAGCAGCCGTGCCCTGAGCACCGCCGCGTACCTGGTGAATCATGACGTGGGAGTTCGGCAGGCAGAAGCGCTTGCCCTTAGTGCCCGCGGCCAGCAGTACGGAGGCCATAGAGGCTGCGATGCCGATGCAGTAGGTGTTGATATCACAGGAGATAAACTGCATGGTATCGTAAATGGCCAGACCTGCCGTTACAGAGCCACCGGGGGAGTTGATGTAGATGTGAATGTCTTTCTTCGGATCCGTCATCTGCAGGAAAAGCAGCTGGGCAATAACGGAGTTTGCCACCGTGTCATCAATCTCCGTGCCGAGGAAGATGACGCGGTCAAGCAGCAATCGGGAGTAAATGTCGTATGCCCTCTCGCCTTGGCTTGTTTTTTCGATAACGGTCGGTATGTAGTAATTTTTCGGCGTTTCCATAACTTTTTACCCTTGCAATATAGCACACATCTCGGCTTTGTTCAAAGCGCTTTTATGGCATAATGCACCTGCGCACGCACTTTTTGCGCATCCTGCTGAGGTCTCGCTCGACAAATCGGAAGTTGGCGAACCGAAGACGAGTGGAAACACCCCGTCAACTTCCGATTTTTCTTGACCCTGCTTCACAAAGGGGGTAGACTGGCAGTAACATATATGCGAGGAGCGTGGGAAACAATGTTTTGTTGTGTCGCTGCCGTGGTGGCGCCGGTGCTGAGCAGCTGCAGCGGGGGGATGTCCGTGCAGGTGTGCCCGGAGGCGAATCGCGGTGGCGTTTTACCGCGCGGAGCCTCCATAGAGGTGCAGAAAATCGGGAATGGTCGCGGCGCGTTGGGCTTGCAGCGAGCCTTTACCTCGCGTTTGCAGCGCAGTGGCTACACGGTGGGGCGAGCCAAACGTGATGCATACATTTTGTCATTGGAAAACGTGGAGTTAACCTGTGAGCACATTGGGGGGCATGCGCCCATCATCACGGATGCGGAGAAAAGGCGCGTTCACTACGAGCGGCATTTTGAGCGTGTGCACCACCGGCCCTCTCATGCCGTCTTGCGTGCTACGGTGGTGCTGCGCAAACAGGGGCGGGTGGTTTTCTCGAAAAATCACCGCGCCTTTTCCGTAAACTCCCTACATGCTAAGCCGGATGTGAATGACGTTTGCTCGGTATTTGTGGCCGGGGTGATGAAGGAGCTGGAGGCAGCACGACCTTCATGTGAGACCCTGGCGGTGAAGCCTCCCCCTGCCGTGCCGGAGCTGGCGGAGGCTGTGCGGGCTTACCGTGCAGGCCAATCACGGCGGGCATTGGAGCTTGCCAGAAAAGCGCATGCCGCCCACCCCGACTCTGCGGAGGCTATTTATATGGTGGGCATTATCGCTTGGCAGCAGGGGGATGCCGGTGCGGCTGCGGTGCTCTTTCGCCGTGCTTACAAATTGCAGCCGGATGAGCGCTACCTTAAGGCTGCCCAAAAAGCGGCAGCCTGCCGTTCTTGAGGGTACCACCGCGCTTGCTCACAGGGCAGCTTTTTCGCCGGTGTAGATGGTGGCAATGCCACAGAGTAGGGGGAGTGCTGTGGGCATCGCGTAGCCGCAACGCTGCAATAACTCTTTGAATTGCTCGCCTCGGGGGAATTGCTCGATGCTTTCGCCCAAGTAATCGTAAGCACCTGCATTGCCTGTGAGCAGGCCTGCTATGCGAGGCAGAATGCGGTGTAGGTAAAAACGGTAAGGCTTCGCCAGCAAACCTTCCGGCATGCTGAAATCCAGCACCAGCAAGTGCCCGCCGGGGCGGAGAATGCGGTGAAACTCCCGCAACGCCCGCTCATAATCCTCCATGTTGCGCAGGCCGAAGGCTACCGTCGCAGCGTCAAAACAGGCATCCGGCAGCGGCAGGTTCATGGCATCTGCCTCAAACACATTGCTGAGCCCGCGCTGCACGGCTACATCCAGCATCGGCCGGCAAAAATCCGTGCCCTGCACGGCCACCTCCGGCATGGCTTTTTGTATGGCCAGTGCCAAGTCGCCCGTGCCTGTGGCGATGTCCAGCAGGTCACGGGGCTTCCATTCGGAGATGATTTTGATTGCCCTCTCCCGCCACAGCACATCCGCCCCCAGCGACAGCACGTGGTTGGCCGTCACATAACGCGAGGCTATGGATGAAAATGCGGCGTGAACGAACTTGGGATCCGGCATGCGCTGCTCCTTACTTCATGTTCTGCACAAGCACATCACCGAAGGCGCTTGTGGATACCGCCGTGGCGCCGGGTATCATCTCAGCCAAGTCCGCCGTCACCGTCTTGGCGGTAATGGCTGCCTCAATGGCTGCAACGATGCGATCCGCAGCCTCCGTCCAGCCCATGTAGCGCAGCATCATCTCCGCAGAGAGCAGGAAGGAGCAGGGGTTCGCCTTGTCCAGGTTTGCCAGCGCGGGTGCAGTGCCGTGTGTGGCTTCAAACACGGCGTGCCCGCTCTTGTAGTTGATGTTCGCCCCGGGGGCGATGCCGATACCACCCACCTGGGCGGCCAAGGCGTCGGAGCAGTAATCGCCGTTCAGGTTCAGCGTGGCCACCACGGAGTGGTCTTTCGGGTGGATGAGGATTTCCTGCAAGAACGCATCGCAAATGCAGTCCTTAATCACTAAGCCATTGGGCAGGCGGCACCATGGCCCCTTGCCGATGGGCTCTGCGCCGAACTCGCGCTTGGCCAGCTCATAGCCCCAATCGCGGAATCCGCCCTCCGTGAACTTCATGATGTTGCCCTTGTGCACCAGCGTGACGAACGGGCGGCCGGTAGCCAGTGCGTACTGAATGGCGGAGCGCACCAAGCGCTCCGTACCCTCGCGGGATACGGGTTTGATGCCGAAACCGGAGGTGTTCGGGAAGCGTACCTTGCCGGCGCGTTCCGGGAAGGTGTCCGACAGCCAGTTGTAGAAGATTTCCGCCTCTTTGCTGCCTTCCTTAAACTCAATGCCGGCGTAAATATCCTCCGTATTCTCACGGAAGATGACCATATCCACCAATGAGGGGTCTTTTACCGGTGTTTCAATGCCGTTGAAGTAGCGCACGGGGCGCACGCAGCAATATAAGTCAAGCCCTTGGCGCAACGCTACATTCAGGGAGCGGATGCCACCGCCCACAGGCGTGGTCAGCGGCCCTTTTATGCCCACCAGATACTTGCGGAAGGCATCCACGGTTTCATTCGGCAGCCAAGTACCCACCGTGTCAAATGCTTTTTGCCCGGCCAGCACCTCCATCCACTCTATGGCGCGTTCTGTGCCGTATGCCGCTGCCACGGCGGCGTCAATCACGCGTTGGGAGGCTCTCCAAATATCCGGGCCGGAGCCATCTCCGATGATGTGCGGGATAATCGGGTGATTCGGCACCTGCAGGCCCTGCGGGCTCATGGTAATAGGGGCGGCTTCGCTCATGGTTTTGTGTTTGTGTGTAATGATGGTGTTAAAAATCTGTCTCTTCCTCGGCTGCGTCTTCCTCTTCCTCCGCTTCATCAAACGGGTTAGGCTCGTCCTCAGCCTCCGGCTCTTCTTCCGGCGTTTCTTCCTCCTCCGGCTCGTCGGCTGCAGCCGGTTCTTCCGTGGTGGCGGTTTCTTCCGGCTCTTCTTGTACAGCCGGTTCGGGGGTGGTGGAGCTGCTTTCCTCCTCCGGTTCCTCTACCGGGGTGGTGGAGCTGCTTTCCTCCTCCGGTTCCTCTACCGGGGTGGTGCTGCTGCTTTCCTCCACCGGCTCAGTTGTTTGCTTGGGTGTGGATTTTGCTGCCGGTTTCGCCGGCGCTGTGCTTGCTGCTTCTTGGGTTGCACCGGCCGGGCTCGGCACCGTGTAGCAGAATACCAGCACCATCAGCACCAGCATGGTCGGAAGTATGTAAAACAACATCCCGTCATGCTGCTGCGCCGCCCGCACTTTTGTGCCGGCTACTGTCAATCGCGACCGCGTCGGTGTCTTCAGTATTCTAGCCATAATTAACTCAGTGGCGGCATTATAGCATATTTTGACACCTTTGCAACAAAAATCGATGCGAAATCCAATCACTCGCGCGGCTCGAATGGCCGTTTGTTGTAAGACTCCATTCAAAGGAGCGGCTCTGCCACAGCCTATAGCTGCGGCAGAGCCGGCGGGAGAAATTGTATGGAAACTTCTAATAAGTCATCTGTGTCCGATAAATCGGAATTTGAAGGGGGAATTTGTAACATTCATTCACTCGGAGCGAGGGACTTTAGTCCCTCTTATGGATTAGCCCCGCGCGTATTTGTGGGACTAAAGTCCCACGCTCCGATAGATTTTGTTGCCCTTCAACTTCCGATTTATCGCTCTGTAGAGACTAATTAGAAGTTCCCTTTAATAGAGTCTTTCGATTATTATGCTGTCCCTTTCTGCGCAGAGCAGCCGCCATCCGGTGCGGATGGCGGCTGCAAAGAAGGAATGAGGACGGGGTGTATTACAGGCTGAAGGAGTAGGAGCTTACGCCGTCAGTGATGATGTAGTCACCGTCATCAGTGTACTTGATGCAGCGGGGAACGAAGCTGATGCCATCCAGAGCCTTGGAGATGCAGCGAGGGGCATTCACCATGTAGACGCCCTGGTCTGCGCAGAGGATGCAAGAGTCGTTCGTCATGGAAGCAGCGCGAATGATGCCGTACTTATCATTAGTCTGCTTGATGACCTTGCCGAAGGCATCACCCAGATTGTGGTAAATGGTCTTCTCCGTAACGATGATGTACTCTTGATTATCGTTGAAGCAGGCGGACAATACGTCCTCCGCATTAGCGTGCAGTTTCTTGAGTTGCTCTACCATGCCGGAGGGTGCACCGTAGGTGGAGTAACCGTTCGTGCCGAAAATGGCGACGTAGGCACCATTCTCCGTGATGTGGACGTCAGTGATGCGCTGGTTGAGTCTGTCGTTCTCCTCAATGGATTCCTTGAGGGATACGGGGATTCGGGAGATAGCCCAGTTATTCGCACCGCTGACCATGATGCCTGCACCGTAGTCCGTCAGCGCAGCCATGCGGCAGGAACGGCGCTCTTTGATGATGCCCTTGATGTAGGAGTGGGGAGAGGTGGTGCTCTCCGGTACATCGTTGAAGGTGCCGGTCCAGGGGCAAGCTGCGTCAGCAAGAGTGCCGAGGGAGAGGGCTGCGAGGAGGCTCAGGGAGAGCGCTTTGAATGCGTTTTTGATGTTCATGTTGTTTGTGTGATTTTGTTTGGTTAAAGAAGATGTTTGTTGCTTACATTCGGTAGACGGCAGAGCTTGCGATTTTGTTCACAATTTTTTTTGCGCGTTTACAAACTGTAGGAGAAGAGGCGCTCACCATCGGTAATGAGGTAGTCGCCGTCATCCGTGTATTTGATGCAACGCGGGGCGAACTCCAGCTCATCGAGAGCGGAGCGCAGGCTTTTGGGAGCATTGTAGAGGTAGACCCCGCGCTCACAGCAAAGAACGAATGAGGTGTCCGTCATGCTGGCGTGTAAGACGTTGCCGTATAGCTCTTTGGCGCGCTTGAGTTTTTCGCTGCCCCCCTTGCTGAGTTTAAAGTAAACGGTTTCATCCGTCACGACGAGGAAGTGGCCGGCATCATTGAACGCCGCAGCGAGGATGGCGCCTCCCTTCGTGCGCACGGTCTTGATGTGCTTCACCATTTCTTCCGGAGCGCCGAGGGTGTTGTAGGCGTTGCGTCCGAGGATGACGATGTATTTTCCGCTTTCCGTGATGTGAATGTCCGCGATTTTTTGCCCGCGCTGTTGGTTGGCCTCCAGCACTTTTTTGAGTTGCGGGGGGAGGGCGGCAAAGCCTCCGTCACCATTGGCTGCAATGACTACGGCAGCGCCGCCGTTGGTGATGGCACCTGTGCTGCAGCCTTTTTGCTTGTGCAACGCCTCAACAATATGCTCATACGAGGGCGGGACTTGGCCGGATTCCGGGATTTTGTTGAAAGAGCCCGTCCAAGGGCAAGCTGCGGCGGCTGTCCATGCCGCTTGGGCTGAGAAAGCCAAGCACAACAGTGCTGATTTGAATGTGCGGAGAGCGTTCATGACTGGGAGAGAGAACGGCGCATGTGCTGATGCGCCACTCAGTTATGGTATATTATTTTTGCGAGAAGTCAAGCTCGCATTTATTCTATCTGCGTTAAATGAGAACAAAACGCCCACCCGGCAGGGTGCTGATGCAGCGCATGACTTGTAGGCGCATGAGTTGGGGGGTGAGCTCGTGCGCGGGCATGCCCAGCGCGGGGCAAAGGGCGTCAAGCGTATCGTGCCCGGCTTGGATGGCAGTCAGTATAGCCTCCGTTCCCTCCGGGGCTTGCTGCACACAGTGGGAGCGTGGTGCCGGGGGCTCATTGTCCGCCGGTTCCTCTTCGCTGAACAGCTCCAGCTGTCGCGGTTTGTTGTTCCAGCCCATGTCATCCAGCAGCTCCGTGGGAGAAGTGCAGAGCACGGCGCCATCACGTATCAGCGCATGGCAGCCGATGGATGTGGGGCGATCCACCATGCCGGGGATGGCAAAGATGGTGTTGCCATAGTCATCGCCGGAGATTTTTGCCGTGTGAAGGGAGCCACTGCGGGCGGGGGCTTCCACCACGAGGGTGGCTTTGCTCCAAGCTGCCACAATGCGGTTGCGCTGCGGAAAACTGCTGCGGCTGGGGCGCATGTTCATCGGGAACTCACTGATGACGGCGCCGTGGCCGTCAATAATGTGGCGGATGAGCTCCGCATTATCCTCCGGGAAGATTTGTGATAAACCGTTGCCCAGCACCGCGATGGTGCGCCCACCGGCATCCAGCGCACCCCAGTGGGCTGCGGTATCAATGCCTTTCGCCAAGCCGGAGATGATGGTGCAGCCGGCATCCGCCAGCTCGCGCCCGAAACGCCGCGCCACGTTCATGCCATAGGGTGAGGCTGCGCGTGAGCCTACGATGGAGACGGCGTGGTGGGCGTCTTCATCCCGCCATTCTCCCAGCACGTAGAGAACGATGGGCGGGTCGCTCATACGGCGCAGCGCTTGCGGGTATTCGTCATCCATCAGGGTAATGACTCGCACGCCGTGGTTGCGGGCACACTCCAACTCCGCCAAGGCGTTGGTGCAGTCCCTCCAGTTGGCAATGGCGCGCGCCATTTTTGCGCCGATGCGGTTCACTTGCTCCAGCATATTTGCCGGGGCGGAAAGCACAAGCTCTGCGGAGCCGAAATACTCCAGCAGAGCTTGTATGCGTATGGAGCCCAGCCCGGGTATCAGGTTGAGTGTGATGAGTGCTTCTCTCGGGCCGAACTCCATGCGGGTTAGCGTTCTACGGTGAAGTCAAGCCCCAAATCCATGGAGGGGACGGAGTGCGTCAGGCAGCCGAAGCTCATGTAGTCCACACCGGTCTCCGCTGCGGCGGGGGCCGTGGCCAGCGTCAGGCCACCGCTTGCCTCGAAGTAGGGCTTGGGGGCGTCGCCGCGCATCTCTACAGCCTTGCGCATGTCCTCGCAGCTCATGTTGTCCAGCAGGATGTAGTCCACGCCGGTCAGCTTAAGGAAAGCCTCCACCTGGGTGAGGTTGTCGGCCTCCAGCTCTACCTCAACACCGGGTTTGTCGCTCTTGAGCTTGTTGATGCAGTCCTGCAGGTGCCGGGTGTTGCCGTCTGTCATGAGGTGGTTATCTTTCACCATGGCGCGGTCATACAGACCGAGGCGGTGGTTGTTGCCACCACCGTGCACGACGGCAGCTTTCTCCAGCAAGCGGTAACCGGGGGTGGTTTTGCGGGTATCCAGCAGCTTGCAGCTTGTGTGGGAGATGGCTTTCACGTACTTGTTGGTCATGGTAGCCACGCCGGACAAACGCTGGATGAAGTTGAGCGCCGTACGCTCTGCCCCCAGAATGGAGCGAGCAGAGCCCTCAATCATCATCACAATGGCCTCCGGGGATACCTCCTCGCCGTCATGCAGGTATACCTCCACACGCAGCGTGGGATCCACCGCCTTGAACACGGCCTCTGCCACCTTCACGCCGGAGAGCACACCACGGGTGCGCGGGCGCAGCAGGGCGCGTGCCTGCAGCTCTGCCGGTACAAAGTAGTTGGAGGTCACGTCGCCGTCACCGAAATCTTCTTCAAGCGCCAGTTTGATGAGCGCTTCCATGTTGTCTGAAACTATCTGATTGCTCATGTCGATAACTATAAGGAAGGAGTCGCCTCTTGTAAAGGCAAAAAGAGTGCTGAGGGTGAGAATATCGCGTGCTCCGGTGCCTCAGAATCGGAAATCCACCCCGGCGGAGATGAAGAGGCCGGGTTCGTAGTGGTGGGTTTCGTAAGCGTGCTTGCCCTCGCCTCGTTCCGTGAACTCAGCGGAGGTGGCTACGGTGGAGCCCAGGGAGAAGGTGATGATGCGCTTGGTCTGCCCCGGCTCGGCAAAGTTGTATTCGCCCGTGACACCCAGCACCAAGGAGCGCACGCGCAACTGGCGGTCGCCCGCCTCCGTTTCCACGGACCAAGTGCCACCCTCACCGGCGATGAAGGGGCCAACGCTGAATCGGTCATTCACCTTGTAGAGGGCTTCCGCGCGGTAGCCTTTCATGCGGATGAGCCACTCCGGCGTGGCCTGCCACTCAAAACCGATGATGGGCACCAGCACATGCTCCGCAAAGCGGGGGGAGGCTGCCACGCCCACGGTGTAGGAGAGCGTATCACTGCGCTTGATGGTGTACATGCCATACAGTAAGCAGTCTAAGCCGTGCTCTACAGCCCCGCTGTCAGAGGCCAGGGTGGGGGCTGCTCCGAGAGTCAGCTTGTTGCCGTTGCCCATGGGGCTGATGACGCTTACCGGCACTGCTACGAAGTAAACCTCACCGTGTTTGAGCTCCAAATTACCGCCGGTGTTGATGAAAGTTGCTTCGGCATCCAATTGGATGTTGAGCATCATGCCGTTCCATCCGCTTTTGCGAGGGTCGGAGAGGGGGATGGTCAGCTTGGCGCTCTGCAAACTCAGGTCGGAGCCACCGTGGCGCTCACCCATGCGGCTGATGGCTGAGATGGAAGTGTAGGAGGGCAGTAATCCACTGTCCGGAAGATTGTGGTGGAAGGCTTCCTCCGCTGCCGTGGCTGCCATGCCGAGCGTTAAAAGACTCAAAATGCTCGCTTTTTTCATCATAACGGACACAGTGTAGCACCATTGCGCCCGTTTTGCAAGACTTTCCGATATGTTAGTGAGGGCCGCGGTTTGCGTCAAAAACGGGCCGGGGATTTCTCCCCGACCCGCTGGGTTACATACACGTTACAGCACAAAATGGTTGGTATCAGAACGAGAAGACTGCCTGCACGCCTGCGACCACGGCATCAGACTCGCTGCTGTAGGCCGGGTTGTTGATGTATTGCACGTGCGGCACGATTTTCATGTAATCATTGACTTGCAGGCTGTACATGGCCTCAATCACGTATTCTCGGTTGTTGTTGGTGGGCTCATCCGCATGGTTGGTACCTTTGAATACCCCGAAGGCGATGCCCACGAAGTCATCTTCTCTCCCCGGGATTGCCTGCACCGTGGCACCGCAGGAGAAGTCGAAGGCCGCGCCGAGGTCTTGCTTGGCGCCGAAGCCGCTGCGGGCAAAAACGGTTACCTCATCGCACACGGCATATTCCACGCTGGCTGCCAAGCCGGCATTGTGGCGGTTTTTGCCGCCTTCCTCCACTTGGCGGAAGAAGGGATTGAGACGCACGGTGGCATCTCCATCCGCGAAGCTGTGGCCGAATTCACCCACTACCATGTAGGAGGAGCCGCTGTTGAAGGGATTGTAGCCGTAGGTGGTGGTCTCACGGCTGAAGCCTACCATGGCATAGCTGTGGTCTGTGAGCTCATGCTGCAACACAACGCCCAGGTTGGCATCCGGCAGAGCAAGCACGGAGGAGTTGACAAAGCCTAAGTTGGCAAAGTTATGGAAGGAATCGTTTGCCGGCCCCACGCAGTCGAAGTAGTTGGTCATGTTCACCATACCGGCGATGATGCAACTGCGCTTGCCGTTGAAGTAGTGCATGAGTGACAGCTCGGGTATGACGGCATCATGCGGGCCGTAGTGGTCAGCGTGTGTGAACGCCCAATCGCCGATGCCGTCTACAAACTGTTTGTCTGCCGCGGCAGAGCGATTATCCAGCCCCCAAGAGCCGCTCAGCTCGAAGCGCAGCCAAGTGCCTCCAATCGTTTCGCTCTCAAAAAGACGCTGCGTGAGCACGGCGTGGAGCAGGGCGTAGTTGCTGTGTTTTGCCGTATAGGGATCGGCTCCGTTGGTGTGCCATGAGCCATAGGCCATGTCCACCGCCCATTGGGAGCCGTAGCGCTCATTAGCTTTTATTTTGTATGCCGGGTCTCCTTCTTCCGGGGTGTACATGTTGATGCCCTCAAGAATATCCCCGGGGGCTGTTTCTTCTGAAGCAAGACCGGTGGTAACGATCAGACCGGCCGCTGCGATTGCGATTATGTTAGTGTGTTTCATCATAAAATTGTTGTTTGCAAAGACTAACTTTACAGGGTGGCTTGTCAGCTGTGGGGATTGTCTTTGTCGCTATCGGGTTGCCCGCAGCCACCGCAGCAGCCACAGTTTCCCCCGCAGCAGGAGCCGCCTTTGCTGCGTTTTTTGCGCAGGCATGCACGGAGCGCCAGCAGGCCACAGATAATGAGAATACCGATGATGATAGCGTCTGCCATAGTTGTATGCGGGCTTAGTCCTCTTTGAGTGCGTTCGGATTCGGGCGGAGTGCTTGGATGACAATCAGCGCGAGGATGAGGCAGGCAACAAGCTGTCCGGAGCCGAACTCACCCGTGGTGCAGAGTGTGCCGATTTGGTAGGTGCAGAAGGCGACTATGTAAGCCCACACGCACATGAAGCCGATGGCAAGCCAGGTCCAGCGTGCGCTGTTCATCTCACGGCGTATGGCTCCACAGGCTGCAAAGCAGGGGGCACATAAGATATTGAACAGCAGGAAGGAGATGGCGCTCAGCGCACTGAATGCTCCGGTGGCGCTGATGTTTGCCGCCACGCCGGTCGTTTCATCTGTTTCCTCCGGTGCGGGGAAGAGCCATGCTACCGCGCGGTTGATGTAGCCCCAGAAGCCACTTTCTTCCTCATCCTCGGGGGCTGCGTCCTCGCTTTCTTCCTCATCCTCGGGGGCGGCGATGGGGCAGGTGCGGGCTGCCTCATTGCTTTGCCACAGTGCCATGGTAAGGGCGGAAAGTGCATTGGCTTTCTTCATGTCGCAGCTGCGGGGCAGGGCGTTTTCCTCACCGGCGGCATCAGCTGCAGCTTCCTCCTCTGTTGCGGGGTAGAGCTGCCCCAGCGTGGCAACGACGTTCTCCTTGGCGATGAACCCGGTGACGGTGGCCACGGCGGGTTTCCAGTCACCCCAGCCCAGGGGGGTGAAGAGCGGTGCGACTGTGTTGCCGGCATCCGCCAACATGCCGTGGTTGATGGCTTCTCCCTGCAGCTCGCCTTGCTCTACCTTGTCCGGCAGGTAAGTGAAGCTCCAGTTGTAGTTAGAGAGCACCCAAATGAGGGCGGAGGCGAGGAAGATGACGGTACCTGCCTTTTTGACGAAAGCCTTGCAACGCTCCATGGAGCGCATGTTGATGTTGCTGATGCGCGGGGTGTGGTACTCCGGCATTTCCATGACGAAGGGGGTGTAACTGCCGGCGAACATGTGGGTCTTGCGCAGCATCAGCCCGCCCAAAATCACGGAACCCAAGCCCGCAAAGTAAGCGATGGTTGCCACGCCGGCGCTTTGCCCTATCATGGCGCCGATGAGCGCGAGGATGGGCAGCTTGGCGCCACACGGTACAAAGGTGGTCAGCATCACCGTCATGCGGCGGTCTTTTTCGTTCTCGATGGTGCGTGTTGCCATCACGCCCGGCACACCGCAACCCATGGAGACCAAAAGCGGGATGACGGATTTGCCGGAAAGCCCGATGGCGCGGAAAATGCGATCCATCATGAACGCCACGCGTGCCATGTAGCCGCAGTCCTCCAGCAGCGACATCAGGAAGAAGAGCACTGCCATTTGCGGCAGGAAGCCCAGCACGGCGCCTACGCCTGCCACAATGCCATCCGTGATGATGCTTTGCAACTGCGGGCTGCAGTTCATCTCCAGCGTGCCGAGGCTACCTGCGCCGAATGCTACCGCACTCATGATGCAGAGCCAAGCGATAAAGTCCAAGCGCCCGCCTCGCCCCGTCAGTTTGAAGGGGTTGGCAAAGAATGTGCGCGTACGGCGCCCGTAGTTATTGGGCTGTTTTTTGCCGGGTAGCGCCAGGCAGCACAGCAAGAGGATAGCGTTGGCTGCGTACAGCACCCACATCAGCCCGGTGTGCACTACCTCAGGCAGGTGAGGGCACGCGTATTCCATGGCGAAGGGGGCTATCATCAGGTATAGCCACGCCCCGTTCAGCCCCAAATCATGCAGTCGGCGCAGCATGGCCGGGAATACCAATATCATGGCCAGCACGGCGCTGAACATGGTGAGTACCTCTACCCCCGCTGCCTCGCTGCCGATGAATCCTCCCAGCCAGCCACCCACGACGGAGCCGAAGAGTACGTCATTCGCCCAATCTGTGCCCCAGCTACCTACGGTATTGATGGCGAGGTAGTATATGGCGTACATCACCCCCACGAAAATCAAGGGTCCCGCCACTCGGTGGGTCAGCACGGCATCCACCTTGGCGGAGGCGCTTTCGCGGCGGGTTTTGCGCGTTACCACCTGCGGAATAAAGGCGCAAATGGCATCGTAGCGTCCGCCGGCGATGATGGAGGCGATGTCGTCCTTGAGCTCGCATTCCACCCGGAGGCGCTGCTCTTCAATCCGGTGCTGCTCTTGTTTGCTGCGCGTGCTCAGCAGGGTGGCATCGCCCTCCAGCAGTTTTACCGCCTCAAAGCGGGTGACGCCGCATGCCGTGCGGATGCTTTCCACCGCGTTTTCCACTGCCGGTTCGTAGCGCAGGGGAGTCGGTGCCCCCGGTGTGTCCGTTAAAATATGCTTGAGCAAATCGCTGATGCCGGTGTGGTTCAGCGCACTGATTTTGATGACGGGGCAACCGAGTTGGCGGCTCAGTGCCTCTGCATCTATCTTGTTGCCGTCCGCCTCTGCCAAGTCAATCATGTTCAGCGCCACGATAACAGGCAGCCCGGTTTCGATGATTTGGCTTGTCAGGTACAGGTTGCGCTCCAAGTTGGTGGCGTCCACCACGTTGATGACCATGTCCGGCTGCTCCTCCAACAGGTAGCGGCGTGAAACGACCTCCTCCGGCGTATACGGCGAGAGGGAGTAAATGCCCGGTAAATCCTGTAGCTCTACTTCCTCATGCTCCGTCAGGTGCCCGCCCTTGCGGTCCACCGTCACGCCCGGCCAGTTGCCGACGTATTGGTTCGCTCCGGTCAGTTCGTTGAATAGTGTTGTCTTGCCGCTGTTCGGGTTGCCGGCAAGGGCGATAACTTTCTTCATGCTTCTTGCTCTTATCTCGTTTATTCCACAACAATGCAGGCGGCCTCGCGCTTGCGCAGGCTCAGCTCATATCCGCGCACGGTCAGCTCCAGAGGGTCGCCCAGCGGCGCTACCTTCCTCACCGTTACCTCTGCCCCCTTGGTCAAGCCCATGTCCAAGATGCGCTGCCTCAGGGCTCCTTCCCCCGCTACTCTTACCACGCGCACACTCTCGCCGGCTTTCACCTGCTTGAGTGTCTTGTATGTTGTTTGTTGGTTCATTGTTAGGAAAAACTAATTCGGATGGCAAGAGTTTAGTCTAAACTAACTTTAATGTCAAGCCGTTTTTTGTAAAAATTCCTCCTTTGGAGCGGAAATGTCAGAAAAAACGCTTTCGTAATGCACCGAATCCGCTCGTCAAATCGGAAGTTGAAGAGGGGGATTTGTAACATTCATTCACTCGGAGCGAGGGACTTTAGTCCCTCTTATGGATTAGCCTCGCACGTATTTGTGGGACTAAAGTCCCACGCTCCGATAGATTTTGTTCCCTCCAACTTCCGATTTATCGGGCTGATAAACTGCAAAAAAGCCCCTCGGGTGAGGGGCTTTTGCGGGGGAAACTTTGCTTAGTTTGCCGTTGCCGGCGCTGCTGCGGGTACTTTCTCTATTCGCGTTTGAGTTACGCGGCGGCCGTCTGTTCCGGTAACGGTGAATACGAAATCGCGGATGCGGATTTTCTCATTCACCTCCGCCATGTGCCCCAGGCAATCCGTGATATGCCCACCGATGGTGGACACGCCGCTGTCGCTCTCAATCTCGCCGAGTTCGGGCAGGGCTTCCTCGAGGTCAAAGAGTGCCATCGCACCGCTGGCGATGTACTGGTTGGGGCCGATGGGGAAGAAATCACGCGCTTCCTCCGCCTCAAACTCATCCTGAATATCATTGCCGACAATCTCCTCCAGCACGTCATCCAAGTACACCAAACCGGTGGCGCTGCCGTGCTCATCCACCACAAGGGCGCAGTGCGTGCGCTCCTTGGAGAAGAAGTTCAGCAGGGTGTCCAACTTCATGGTTTCCGGCACCACCTTGAGGTTGCGGCGCACGCTCATGATGTCCTTGCTGCCCTTGCGCATCAGCTGCAGCATGTCTTTCACGTGTACCCAACCCTTCACGTCATCCAAGTGACCATCCACCACGGTGAAGCGACTGTGGCGGCTGGTGGTGACCAGCTCCAGGTTGTGCTCAAAGCTGTCGTTGATGTCCAAAAGCTCCACCTCGTTGCGGGGCACCACAATGTCACGCACGGCGCGGTCGTTCAGCTCCAGCGCGTTTTGTGAAATCTCTGCCTCCGTTTCCGTTACCTCATGGCTGCGGCCACTTTCCTCCAGAATGTGGGAAATCTCCTCCGCGCTGTGGTGGGTATCCGGCGTGTAGTGCGGGTCTACGCCGAACACTCGGTGAGCAATGGCGTTTGCTGTGTTGTTGAACAGGCGGACAATGGGGCCTGCCCATTTGGCAAAGCGAGTCATCCACACGGAGGTGCCCATGGAAACCCCCAGCGGGTTGCGGATGGCCAAGCTCTTCGGCACCAGCTCACCCAGCACCACGTGCGCAAAGGTGAACAGTGCGTAGGCCAGTACGTATGAAATGACGCTCACCACCTCAGGGCGCATGTGCAGGCAATAGCTCAGGATGGGGGCAAGCAGGCTCTCGATGAAGGGCTCACCCAGTGCACCCAGTGCCAGTGAGGCTAGGGTGATGCCCACTTGGTTGGCGGAGAGGTAGGAGTCCAGGTTATTGACGATTTGGAGCGCCTTGGCTCGCTGCACGGCCTGTTTCTTGCTGTCCTCATCGTCCTCCTTCAACTGGCTGATGCGTACGCGTGCGCTCGCAAACTCATTCGCGACGAAGAACGCATTCAGAAACAGGAAGAAGACGATGCCACACACAAACATCAGAATGGAAGCCAGACTCGGGTACTCCCATTGCAGTAATTGTGCCTCTTCCGGCGATAAAAATATGTAGTCTAACATTGAAAATAGGGAAAATATGCAGGGCCGGGTTCTTACAGTTTCTCATAGACGCCCGTGTCTCTCTTTTGCATCACGGTGAATCCGGCCTTCTTGGCGTCTGTTACGGATAGAGGGGCAAGTATCTTCGGTACGTTTACCTTGCCTATCTTTTTTCGTACCGGGTTCTTGCAGTATAAGCAGTGAGTCAGCGGGGCACGATCCACCGGCCGCATCAGTTCAAATCCTTTGCGGCATATCCGGCACGACTTCGTCTCGTCCTCCGGATTCTCACTTATGTACTCGTATATCGGCATAGCTAAGCGCGGGCTACTTTTACAATAGCCCGCGCTCTGAAAAATGTCAATAAAAAATCCTGCCTTACCAGCTGGACTTGGTCACCCCGGGAATCATGCCGGCGTTGGCAAGCTCGCGGAAGGCGATACGGGACAGGTGGAAGCGACGCAGGAATGCGTGACGACGGCCGGTGAGCTCGCAGCGGTTCACCAGGCGAACGGGGGAAGCGTTTCGCGGCAGCATCGTCAAACCGATGTAGTCGCCCTCAGCCTTCAGCTTGGCGCGGAGGTCTGCGTAGCGAGCCGCGACAGCTGCCTTCTTCTTGTTTCTTTCGATCCAGCTTTTCTTAGCCATAACTTTGTGGGCACGCATTCTACACTGTTTTATCTTATTGTCAAGCTCAATTTTGTATTTTTTTGATTTTCTTTGCTTTTTCTGTTCTGCTGCTTCCAATTTGTGACGTTGGGCGGAAGCCTGTGAGCATCGACACCGTGTCCCAAATGATGTTAATAACACTTTTGCCTTGCCTCTACGCCTCTGTATATGGTATAAGTATACGTAACAGTTTTTTTCTCATCATGAAATTACATCTTCCTCTCGCTCTCCGTGCTGCGTTGCTGATGACAATGGCAGCGTTCATTTCCCCCGCCTCAATGGCTGAGGTGGTTGTCAGTCAGAATATAGATTATGTATACAATGCAGATATTTTTCATCGCGGAGCTATCTCGTACGTAGGTGACGGTTCGGAGCCTACCTATACTTTGTCTTTTACGGCGACTGACAATGAGCAGGATGTAGTTAATTCACGCGCCTTTGCTCTTTTCGGGGGTGAAATGTCGATATCGAACATTAGAACCTTGGCCTTTACCGCAAATTGTGGCCAAGGTGCGTACTATAATCCGGATGCCTTGACAACGACTGAAAAAATCGGGCTCTCTTCCGGCGGCGCTATATGTGCAGGTATGTCCGCCAATGTGAAGCAAGAAGAGAACTCTCCCTATGCCTCCAAGGTAAGCCTGATTGATAACGGCGAGGTGATATTTCTCAATAATTCAGCCCGCGATAACGGTGGTGCCATCGCTCTTAAAAATTCGGATTTTATCTCAGAGGGGAACGAGCGCGTGGTATTTTCCGAAAACATAGCTAATGGCGGTGGCGCCATTATTGCCCATAATTCAGATGTTATTTTCAAACGGAATGGTGAGATTGTATTCAGCGGCAACGAGACTACCGTGAATAATGGTGGCGCTATCAACATCGGCGGCTCAGCTTCTACGGAAACATCCAATTTGCTCTTTGACGGTAACAAGCGTATTGAGTTTTCCGGTAATATCTCCGGTAAGTACGGTGCTGCCGTATATTTCGGCGATAACCTCCACGATACCACTAATGCCGGTGCCGTTTTCCGAAATAATATCAATACTGACGCCACTAAAGCCTCAATTTCTTTTGTCGGGAATGAGTCGCTTAATTCCGGTGGTGCTATTTATTCCACGGAATCGCTTCAGTTTTTGAATAACGGCAATATTGAGTTCATTTCGAACTTTACTACGTCTCAAATCACTTCGAGTGGTGGTGCTATTTATGCTCTGGATAGCGTTGTCTTTGATGGTAATGCGGGGATTCTTTTCCAAGGCAATGGTAGTGAGGATGCCGGTGGTGCAGCCCATGTTTCCGGCGCTTTTACTCTCTGCAATACAACGGGAGTGGTTAATTTTTATGATAACGAGGCGGCCTCTGACGGTGGCGCGCTCAATTTGAGTGAATCAGCTGCTAAAAGTATCAGTGGCAATAAG
>JAEIGA010002174.1_pt1 | contig 31296 bp, 24 predicted proteins | sample 9270691 | NCBI WGS metagenome assembly JAEIGA01 (sample SAMN17057246, study PRJNA624740) | gut metagenome | biome: biome; isolation source: fecal sample | host: Bos grunniens | place: China: Xizang | collected 2019
ATCAAAGCGCCGCCAGACTTCGCAAATGCTTCTGCCTTCAAGCCGACAGCCTGTATATTTTACCACAAACATATTGGTTTGTCAAGCGGTTTTTTAAAGTTTTTTTAAAAATTATGCGCCTTTTTAATTTTTTCCGACACACGGATTATTTTGAGTCTTATGATTTCTCTACAAAAAGGAAGGCCTTTGTCTTTTCGCTCCTTGGGTGGTCAAAGACATCCTCGGGAGTTCCCTCCTCCTCTATAACGCCATTTGCCATAAATATCACCTTATCAGCAACACTCTTTGCAAATTCCATTTCGTGAGTAACTATTATCATCGTGCGCTCAGAATCTTTAAGGGAGCGTATAACCTTAAGCACCTCGCCTGTAAGCTCCGGGTCAAGCGCAGAGGTGGGTTCGTCGAAGCAAAGCACCTCAGGATCGAGCATCAAAGCTCTGCCTATGGCTACACGTTGACACTGACCGCCCGAAAGCTGGCAAGGATAAGCACCCGCTTTATCTGCCAGTCCCATTCTCGCGAGAATGGAATCCGCCTTTTTGGATATATCATCCATAGCCTCAGCCAAAGCAGACTTGTTTTTAGAAAGACCGGACATTTTCAGCTTATCCTTAGCGGCAAGAGTTGCGGCGAGGGTTAGATTTTCCTTTGCTGTATATTGAGGAAAAAGGTTAAACGACTGAAAAACAAGCCCAAAATTGAGTCTTCTTTCCCTAAGTTCGCTATCGGAAATTTTCCCTGAGCGAACCTGATCGTCAAGAGTAACCTTACCTCCAACACTGATAGTCCCTTCTTCCGGAGTTTCAAGGAAATTTATGCAACGCAAAAGAGTTGTTTTTCCGCTTCCGGACGAGCCGATAATGGCAAGCACCTGCCCGCGCTCAAGAGTTATGTTAATTCCCTTTAAAACCTCGGTATCTGCGAATCTTTTCTTTATATTTTCAATCTCGAGAAACGCCATATCTTACCCCCTACACCTTATAGTAATCAAGCTTCTTTTCAAGGAAGCCAAACAAAAGCGAAAGAAGTCCGACAAAAACAAGATAAAACACAGCCGTATAGAACAATGGCCACATAATACCGTATGCTGCATAGTTTTGCGCCGATTGAATAAGCTCCACTATCATAATGACTCTTGCCAAAGCTGTATCCTTAACCAAGGTTATGATTTCGTTCGACATAGGCGGAATTATGCGCTTTACAACCTGCATAAGGATAACCTTGAAGAAAATCTGGCTCTTTGTCATACCAAGCACCTGCCCCGCTTCGTACTGCCCCCGGGAAATGCTCTCTATTCCGCCCCTGTATATTTCCGAGAAATAACAAGCGTAGTTTATAACGAATGCGGCTATAACTGAGCCGAATCTTGAAAACAGCGGTGTTCCGAACAGGAATCCCGGAACGTAAAAAACCACGATTATCTGGAGCATCAAGGGCACTCCGCGAATTATCCAAACAAATATTTTCGTAAGGTAAGCTAAAGGCTTAAATTTAGACATAGAGCCAAAAGCGATAACCAAGCCTAAAGGAAGCGCTAACACAAGAGTCAACGCAAATATCAGGCAGGTTTTTTCAAGCCCGGCAAGTAAGCTTAACGTAACTTCCCAAAAACCCATTAATTAATTTCCTTTGCAAACAGTTTTAAGTATACGGTTTATACTCAAATCTCAGTACTCAATTTCCTCCATAACCTGAAGAACGTTTTCAAAATCGTATTTTTCAGCAATCTCCATAAGCTTTCCGTTATTCTCAAGCTGCTTGATAGCTGCATTTACCTTATCGGTAAGTTCACTTCCACGTTTAAAGCCGATAGCATATATCTCAGATTCAAGCTCGATGCTATCAACGATGGAAATATCAGTATAGTCGCCTTTTCCGCAAATATTTTGTGCAAGAATAATATCAACGACAAGAAAATCAACCGCTCCCGATCTAAGCTCCGGGAATGCGCTGATCTGATTGTTTGCCTTAACTATCTTGTCGGCGTCTGTAAAGGTTGCGGCATAGCTTGCGCCTGCGCTGCCACCTTCAACTGCAGCCTTTTTACCCGAGAGCGAAGAAACGTCAGTATATTTAGCGAGATCGGCTGTCTTCACTACAACACACTGCTGATTGAGCATATATCCATAAGAAAAATCAACAAGCTCGCTTCTCTTAATACCATTATCGCTGGAATTGGCAGTAAAGCCATTCCATATACAATCGATAGCGCCTGAATTAAGCTCGTTATATTTTTGATCCCAATCAATTATCTGGAATTCAACGTCCATTCCGAGAATTTTTCCAACCTCAATGGCAAATTCAGACTCAAATCCAATCCAGTTGCCGTTTTCATCCTGCTCGTTCATATTTTCAAAAAGGGTAACTCCGCATACAAGAGTATTTTCATCGTTACAAGAAGAAAACGTTAAAACGCAAGCGGTAAGCATTGCAACCGCAACCAAAAGTGCAAGAATTTTTTTCATAATCATCATCCCTTCATTAAATTACTGTTTGTCACCACGCTGCTTTAGCACGCTAAAGTACGGTAAATATGATACCATTTTCACTCCCTATTTGTCAATAGATAAACATAAAATACAATTTAAATCCAATTTTGTGCCTTGTTTTTGCACAAAATAGCTCTAATTGTCAAGAAGCTTCAGAAAATAAAAACGACATAATTTACCAAACATAAAACGGATTTTACGAGATAAAATAATACCAGAGCAACGGAGAAATCGGGCAAACGCCCAATCATCTGCGTTTGCTCGATAATATAGATATTAATTTAGGAGATAATTCTTATGTCTAGAAGTAAGGTAAACGTTCCCGAAGCAAGAGCTGCTCTTGATAAGTTCAAGATGGAAGCTGCAAACGAAGTAGGCGTTACTCTCAAGCAGGGTTACAACGGTGACATCACCTCTAAGCAGGCCGGTTCCGTTGGTGGACAGATGGTTAAGAAGATGGTAGAGGCTTACGAGAACTCTATCAAGAACAACGGCTAATTTAAAGCCTTTAAATTCTTTTCCTCCTTTCTAAAAAATGCAAAAGAAGGTAGCAGGGGTTTCCTGCTACCTTTTATAATTATTTTTAATTATCCACAAAGCGGTCTTTGCCTATAACCTCGTCAACTCCGTAATATTCAGCGAAGAATCTGTTGGGCCACCCATTCGGCTTCTCGGTATCAAGATAAATAAGATATCTCGCCGCATTATACCTCGTTATGGGTACTGGATTATAAAGCTCTATTTTTCCGCCGTCAGACTCGGAAATTATTTTTTTATGCTCTTCAATTTGAGCATAAGTGAATGCGTTATCAACAACTGCTACCAACAGAGCCAACGACAAAGCAATAATGAAAACTATTTTAATAATTGTCTTACCCTTCACAAATTCACGGTCGCGAATAGTACCGTAAAGAAGCGAGGTTGCAAGTATTGACATAAATACTATTCCAACGCTGCAACGGAAAGGATAGTAGGCAGCTATAAGCATTACAAAATTTGAAAGAAGAGCGCCTATACCAATTATAACGGAAACAGCTACAGCCCTCTCCTCTACCCCCGCCGCCTTTGCCTTTTTCAAGAAAAGACAAAACAGAAAAATAATCGGGGATATTGACAGAATAACCAGAAGTGCCGTACCCACAACAGTCGCAAAAGCAAGGGGCTCAAAGCCCGAGAGTTTATTTACTGCTTCTCCCGGAGCTAAAGCCATAATCGCCAATCCGAAAACAGAGCCTAAAAGCGAGGGAATAAATCTAATAGCGGAAAGATTTTTATATCTTATAAGCTCGGTAAGAAAAATCAACCCTGCCGCACCGATAAAGCCTACGGAAAGCGGCTCAAGATAACCGCCTAAAATAACGGACACCAATGTATGTAACGGAATCAGAGCTATAGGAAGCTTTTTTTCATCCCGCATTGATTTTACAAACGGTATAATAAAAATCAAACCAAAGAATACGCCAAAAAGATAGTTGCAAGAACCGTCAAGCCAAAGACATACCTGCCCGAAATCCAACTGAAACAGCCATATAAATCCGAATATAATAATTGTAAAACAATTATTAGTTTCATCTTTTTTTCTCGAAATCAGGTAAATCATTTCGACAACTGAAACGAATACCAAAGAATTAACTATATCAAAAATGAAATCAGGCAAAATCAAGAAAATACAAGCAAAGAAATGAGCAAAATACCTGCCGTTTCCCTCTATTCCGTGCTGTATAAGCGATTCTACTGTATCCTGCAATCCGGTGAGTTTATCGCCTGTAACAAAGCTATACACGTACATATAATCGTCTGCGATTTTCCCCGTCAGTATATTAACAACGAGCATAATAAGGAACATCGCAACAAGGGTTCCAAAATGCGCAAATTTTGAAGAATTGTACCGCTTTAACATTTTATAACCTTCCATCTATCGAATTAAAAAACAAAAACATTTTTACAAAATAAGAGCCTTAGATTAATGACAAAATTAGCCAACAGCACTTATAACAAAATAAACAGCTATTGCTATCGCAGAAGCGAAGGCACTAGATAACAGATTTACGACGTCGTTATTCACTATTTTAAACCCGCTATAAACAGAACACATATCGCCGCAGTGTTCTTCTTTCTCGGTTATTTTACCGCAGGATTCGCATTTATACTTAACCTGGAAAACAGAGCCTAAAAAGCTATCAAAGACAGCTCCCGCAAAAGCAGAAAGCCCCGCAATAAGCGTAAGCTTTAAATCAAGCACGCCAAATGCAAAAGCTATAAGCGGAAAGGCAGCGGCAGACAAAAACGATGCGCAGCTTCCCACTACCGATACACCGCCAGAAAGTCCTGATTCGATTTTTTTTAAGCGGAATATGTCAAATGCACTCCTTGAAAATGCACCAAAACCGGAGCCACAGGTATCAGAAAATGCTTCCGCCAAAGCTGCAGTATAAGCCAGAATAAACACGTGGTGATGCCATATAAGGTAACAAATAGCGAAAACGGCAGGTATAAATCCGTTAGCTAACACCTGAATTTCGTCACGCTTGTCCCCTCTTTTGCTTTTGTCCTCGTTTTTGCCAAGAGCTTTTTTCTTTATTTTATCAACTACAACGCTAAAGGCTAAAAATGCAAGAAGAATACAGAATCCAAAATTACCAAATGCAGCCGAAACAACAATATCAAGCAATACAGCGCTGACAACTCCCCTAACAGTAAGAACATTTTTTTCAACAACCGCTGCTATAACTAAAGGCGTAAGAATTATTGGCATTATATAATTATCAACACCATCAACAAAGAGCAAAAGATATGAGAAAAGAGAGGTACCGAACGGCAAAATAAGGTTATCAAGCCCTCTGCCACCAACAAGCTCAAGTCCTGCCGCAAGAACCGATATTGCTAAAATATAATACCATTTGAAATCTTCAAGATAAATGTGAGCGAATACAAGAACCGATAGGAAGGAAAATGCCAATGCCGCTATAGTGCCGAAAATAGTTTTACTCTTATAAATTTTCACATTCCCTTTAAACTTAGAAAAAAGTGAGCCTATGATGCCTGCAAAGCCATCTCCAACGGACGTGCATACTACGGCAATTCCGAAGGGTAAGACAAAATCCGGCAAGAATATGCTGACCGCCGCCATAACCGACATAGCAACCCCATAATAAACGGTACCGGGAGCATTATCCCCTTCAGAGGAAATCATGGGTATAAGACTTTTTTTATAGGTTAAAGCCAGAAGAAGCGTAAAAGCAAGGCAAACTATAAGAAAATGATAATCTGTTTTGAAATAATGGTATAGTATGAACCACTCAAACCCAACCAAAACGTGAACAATCTTTCTTGTATACGTCTTGGGAACGCCGAATTTATAGGCAATAAGAGATAGCAAAATACACGCTACTCCATATAAAATACTTAATAAATATCCTTGAATTACCATGTTTCTCTCCATATGTGTTTAAACAAGTAAATTATATACTATAAAAATCCGATAGTCAAGAATAAGCGCACAATTATAAAGAAAAAATCGCAAGACGTAAGCTTTCGCCACGTCTTGCGATTTTTATATTTCTTCAGGCTCACTTTGCTTAAACCTGGATTCCTCCTCGTCAGATTCGGCTACGCCGACTTCCTTTCCGGGGATTACGATTCCGTGAGTCATAGCGCGCATATTTTCTTCATTCTTTTTGTTAAGAATCGTCTGCTTCTGCGCCTTTGCTTCTGAAATATCATTGGCGATAGCTTCGCTGATACTACCGTCAGCTAAAGTAAGAAATTTCTCGAATATATCCGGATAAACGAAAATCTTCTCTACATCCGCAAATCTTACCGTAATATATTTTCCTTGCTTTGATACTATAACTCCTGCACCAAAAGCCTTATGCTTTACCTCGAGATTATCAAAATTCATAGCGTCCTCCGATTTTTCTCTTCCTTAAATTTTATTTAAAGGCATCGATTTGTGCTACTGATACAAAATGCTTTGCTATTGTAACAGAAATATATTTCTAAAGTATGAACAAAACAGTGGTTTTATGCTTTTTTTACAAAATGTGTAAAATTCGTAAAAAACCGACAAAATAGCAAAGACTTTTATAGCATAATAAACAAATAAAATAAGCTCTTGTCAACGGCAAAGCTGTTATGTTAGATAAAACTCCATATTTTCATAAATTAAAACGCTTCCTACGTCTACTCCAATGGGTAAAAGCGCCAAGGCTATGAATAGCTCCTCACCAAAAAGACTGCCAAGCTCGGAAAGATAGGCGTACTCGCCTTCTATTTTGGTTATTTTATACGTCTTTGTTTCCATTTTTACTCCCTTCCTAAGAAAAGAATCTGCCGAATATAATTACAGCAGATTCTCTTTTTTCGCTTTTAATTTAATTCAACCATTGACTCGTCCCAGATTTCCGGAGCCTCGAATCCAAGAAGATTAACAGTAGTCGCCGCAACGGATGAAAGACCAAGGTCTTCTCTCTCTACCTTCACCCTATATTCATTACCTGTGAAATTATCGTAAATAATGCAGGGCACGGGGTTTAACGTATGGCTGGTTTTGGATTTGAAGCTGCCATCTTTATTAGTCTTAGGTTCGCCGCTCTTCTTGTCCATCTCATACATTTCGTCCGCATTTCCGTGGTCTGCGGTGATAATAGCCGCACCTTCGAGCTCATCTACTACCTTAAGTATTCTTGCGAGCTGAAGGTCAAGGGCCTCCATAGAACATTCTGTTGCAAGGAAAGAACCCGTATGTCCAACCATATCTCCATTGGGGAAATTAACTCTTAAGCACTTGTATTCACCGCTCTTGAGGCACTCAATAAGCTTATCGGTTATCTCTGCACATTTCATCCAGGGCCTTTGCTCAAAGGGAACTACGTCTGAAGGAATTTCGATATAGGTTTCAAGCTCTTCGGAGAACTTGCCAGACTTATTTCCGTTCCAGAAATAGGTTACGTGACCGTATTTCTGTGTTTCAGATATAGCAAGCTCGGATATTCCCGCACTCACAAGATATTCGGTCATAGTATTGGTGATTTCGGGAGGATTTACAAGATATTTGGAAGGAATATGAAGGTCACCATCATATTCAAGCATACCTGCATAAAGCACCTTCGGCGCACGAACTCTGTCGAATTTATCAAAATCTTCTCCTGCCTCGAACGCCTTGGAAATTTCTATTGAACGGTCGCCGCGGAAATTGTAGAATATAACGCTGTCACCATCCTCAACAGTTCCTACAGGCTTACCGTCTTTTGCTATAACAAAGGGAGGCAAATCCTGGTCTATAACTTTGTATTCGTTTCTGTAAGCTGTAATAGCCTCTTCTGCGGAAGCAAATGCTCTACCCTCACCAAGCACGTGGGTTTTCCAGCCAAGCTCAACCATACCCCAGTTAGCTTCATACCTATCCATTGTAATCTGCATACGTCCACCACCCGAAGCGATGCATATATCCATTCCGCCATCTCTTAATGCGCAGAGATACTCCTCGAAGGGTATTACGTAATCAAGAGCACTGGTTTCGCCAACGTCGCGTCCGTCAAGAAGGATATGAACTCTCACCTTCGCAACGCCCTCATCCTTTGCTCTGTTAATAAGTGCCTTAAGATGGTCGATGTGGGAATGCACGTTACCGTCAGAGAAGAGTCCTATAAAGTGCAAGGTAGAACCGTTAGCTTTGACACCGTCTACAAGAGCATTCCAAGTTTCCGATGTAAAAATCTTGCCTGTTTCTATTGACTGAGAAACGAGCTTTGCGCCCTGCGCAAACACCTGCCCCGAGCCAAGCGCATTATGCCCTACCTCGGAGTTACCCATATCATCGTCTGAAGGAAGACCTACCGCTGTTCCGTGGGCTCTTATTTTGAGCATAGGATAATTTGCCATAAGATAGTCAAGAGTGGGAGTATGCGCAGCAGCCACTGCATTTCCACCATTTGCGGGAGCAATTCCCACGCCGTCCATAACTATTGTAAGAAGGGGGCCTTTTACTCCGGAGAATTTTTCTGATTTCTTTAAGTTTGCCATTTTTTTGCCTTTCGTATATAGAAAATGTATTTTTATCAAATATCAGCATCTTTCAGATACAGATGCCCGAAATCGGTGATATACTGCTTTCGCTCTGCAAGAGCGTCCCCAAGAAGTACATCAAACATTTTAGCAGTTTCTTCAGCATCGGAGGGCGTTATTGCGATAAGCCTTCTTGTTTCGGGATTCATTGTCGTCTGCGACATCATTTCCTTGTCGTTCTCACCAAGTCCTTTGGAACGCTGAAGAATATATTTTTTATTGCCAAGCTTTGCAACTATATCATTCTTTTCCTTCTCATTATAAGCAAAATAGGTATCCTTACCGCAGGTAATTTCGAACAAAGGTGACTCTGCTATAAAAATCTTCCCCTTTTCGATAAGAGTCGGCAGGAGCCTGTAAAACATAGTGAGAAGAAGAGTTCTTATCTGGAATCCGTCCTCATCCGCATCTGTACAAATAATGATTTTATTCCATTTAAGCATTTCGTAATTAAAGGTAGCAAGGTCCCCCGGTTTCTTTGTTTTAACCTCAACCCCACAACCTATAACTTTTAACAAGTCAACGATTATATCACTCGCAAATATCTTCTCATAGCTGCTCTTCATACAGTTGAGTGTTTTTCCTCTTACAGGAATTATTGCCTGAAATTCAGCATTTCTCGCAAGCTTACAGCTTGTCATAGCCGAATCACCCTCAACTATATATACCTCTCGTATTGCAGGGTCTTTCGAGCGGCAGGCGACGAACTTCTCTACCTTATTGGCAGAATCCATAGTCCCCGCAAGTTTTTTCTTTATTTCCTTGCTTGTTATCTCCGCCGTCACCTTTGCTCTCATATTTATCAGCACCTGATTGGCGATAATATTAGCGCTTGTCTGATTCTCGGTAAGATATATTTCAAGGTTAGTTTTGATAAATTCCGTCAGCGCCTTTTGAATAAAGCTATTGGTTATAGCCTTCTTCGTCTGGTTTTCATAAGAGGTCTGAGTCGACGCTGAATTTACGATAAGAGTTAGGTTATCTCTCATATCGTCGAAGGAAATTTTAGACTCGTTTTTATTATATTTATTTTGAGCCTTGATATACTTATCAATAGCGTAGGTAAATGCAGTTTTTACCGCCTTGTCCGGAGCGCCTCCGTACTCAAGGAACGAGGAATTATGATAATACTCAGTTTTTCCGCCCTTAGCAAAGCAGAAGGTTATTTCGGCCTTTAACTTATAATCCTTCATATCCTCCCTGTCGCGTCCTTTGGTTTCAAAGCTCCAGGTGACAGGGTCGGTTAAGGTTGTCCCCTCCGTTATCTCAGCAACATAATCAGCAATACCGTTCTCGTAGTAGAACTCCGATTTTTCAAATTTTCCTTTGGTTTTCTCCACCTCAAGATAAAAATGTATGCCTGCGTTTACGAAGGCCTGACGGCGAAGAGTTGATGCCAGAAAATCAGATGATATATCTATTTCCTTAAACACCGCAAGGTCAGGGAGCCAGCGGATTACCGTACCGCGCTTCTTCTCACCCTGCTCTATATCTCTGACACGAAGCTCACCCTTGGGATTGCCCCTTTTAAAGTCCATCTCTGATACGGTTTTTCCGTTATAAGACTTTACCGTCATATATTCACTGGAATATTGAGTTGCGGTAGCACCAAGACCGTTAAGACCGAGAGAAAACTCGTACGCCGCATCTCCGCTGTCATTCTCGTACTTGCCGCCTGCGTAAAGCTCACAAAAAACAAGCTCCCAGTTAAAGCGCTTTTCTTTTTCATTATATCCAAGGGGAACGCCTCGTCCAAAGTCCTCTACCTCAATAGAACAGTCAAGAAATTTTTTAACTATGATTTTCGTTCCGTAACCTTCTCTTGCCTCGTCAACGGAATTTGCAAGTATCTCTATAAAAGAATGCTGGCAACCTATAATGTCATCTGAACCGAAGATAACGGCAGGTCTTTTTCTGACTCTGTCTGCCCCCTTCAGCGACTTGATGCTTTGCTCATTATATTCAGTCTTTCTCGCCGCCACTTATTGTGCCTCCATTCAAGCTAAAAGATTTAATATGTAATCAATACCATATAAGTATAACATAGGAAAAAATCTTTGTCAAGAAACATTACAAGGAAAAATCGGTTTAAGCCACAAAAACCGCCTTTATGGCGGCTTTTGCTTTATGTAAAACTCGATTAAAAATGTTATTCCTCGGTGAATTCAAAATCTCTGCATAGCTTATTTCCGCACAAATATTGGCGGAAAGTATAAGTCTTTTCACCGATTACCACACCCTTAAGCTCAAAAGGCTCTTTGGTATAAGGCTTGAAGCTTATTTCCCCTCCAAAAACGCTGATTCCCGCCCAATACTTCATAAGCAAATCAATATAGCAGGAATGGAAATAATCGTGAGTAACAGAGAAAGGCGTTCCATCTGAATGCCTGTAATGCTCAACTATATCCGGAACTGAAAAATCTCCGAGCATATAGTGAAGGTCTGTGTAATTTTCAAACAAACAAACCCACTTCTCTTTCCGTTTTTTGCTCTTCGAGGCGGTCTCACCGTAGGCATTAATTGCAAGAGTATTCGCAAAAGGCCAAACGGGACCGTTCCAGCAACAGCCGTAAAAATCAGGGCTACCTTCACTGGCATAGGCGGGACCCGTGATAGCATTATCGGGCCAGAACATCGGCGTATGCTTTTCTGCTGTCGTAACGGAGAATTCGCTTCCTAACATATTTTTTTCCAAAAGCTTGTCCAAAGAGGCGGAATATTTTTCCCCTTTTATCAAGCCCCACATAAGCGGAACAAAGGAATCATAGCAAACTGCCTTATCGCACCTCTTACCGCTTTTTACGTCAACGTCAAAGAAAATTCCTTGCTCCTCGTCAAAGAAGCGCTCCTTTATTACGTCAAGCATTTCACGAAGACGGGCGCCAAAAAGCTTTGCATCGTCTTTTTTCGAAAGTTCTTTCGCCATATTTTCAAGCGCATACAGATTTCCTGCTGTAAAGAACAGCTCGTCAAGCCTGTAAAGTTTCCAGCAAACTCCTCCGACCTCACTCTTTCTTTTCTGGTCATATCTATAGTCCCAAGGGGTAGGCGTGTGCTGATAAAAGCTCGGCTGATACTCAGCCCCCGTGAGCCAGCTTCCATCGGTTACGGGAAGCTTCTTACTATCATTAAAGTCAAGCTTTTTGAATGTAAAATCGACAAAAGTTCCGTACCCCGCCTTCAACCATTCCTTATTTCCGCTCACTTCATAATAATGCCACGCCGCAAGTGGAGTATACTGTATGTAGCCTTGATAGCTTCCGCCGCCTCTTAACCAGTTTTCAATATGCTCACAGGCATAGCTTTTATCCCTCAGCCACTTTGTCTCTTCAATCTGCATGGACACAGGAAGTCCTACCGGGCATCCGTACCAGGAACCCGTCGAGCTCTCATAAATTGTTTTTCCTTTTATAAAATGCTCGGGAATAACGTTTTTCGGGGTAAAGGTATTCTTATAAATTAAAAAGCTTCTGTAATAATAGGCTTTGAGAATTTTCTCATTTTCACACTTGAATTCAGGAACGTTTTTCTCAAACCACAAATTAAAGCTTCTTTCATTCTGCTTAAAAATATCAGCGGTTTTTAAAGTTTTGTTGTATTTTTTAGCTGCCATATCCGAACTTTTCGGAGAATAGACTGCGCCATATTTAAAGGTAAATGAATCGAATGGCTCGACCGTCTTTTTAAATCTCAATCCCTCATCACAGCCGATATACATATATCCATTAAGCTCAAAAATTTTCTTTAATGCTCTTGGAACTGTTTTAGCATTTACAGAGAAAATATTGGGCTCGGACATATTGAAGCAAGACTCTATGGCAAACTCGAATTGGGAGGGATTTCTGCTATCGTTAAGAACAGTTACCTCGGATACAAAAACGTCGTCCCTGGTTATACATTTCTTCTCTTTTACCACAACAAGCCCCGAACGTTTGTAATCTCCGAACGGTTTACATCTGTAATAGGTTTCCATATAAGCGGGTGACCAGAAATTTCTGACAGGGCGAAACTCTAACTCTTCCCCGTTCCTGTATATTTTCAAAACACAGGCATCTTTTACATTGGTTTCATGACCAATCCCGAGAGTCCCTGACATACCGAAGTTAGGCTCCTGCCATACGTTCACCGCAGAAAGTCGCGAAGCATTTTCGTAGTCCCAGTACCTTGGATTTTCAGAGGGTGAGTAGGTAAACATATTTTTACCCATCAGCTCACATCTGACACTGTTTTGCAATAACCTGTTTACGTTTATCATAACTGCTCCTTTATAAGGGGGGAAATATGATTTTCTTAATTTTACCATAAATAGTCCTAAAAATCAACAGAACATAGTAAAATATTGCAGTTAAAATTAAAAAGTCAATTGACAAGTCGGATAAAAGTATGTAAAATATTATAAGAAGCAAGAACCAATCTAAAAACAGTGGAAAAAGGAATTCTTATGAAACTTTTAATATGCTCTGATATACACGGAGATTTTGACAGTGCGAGAAAAATTACAGAGGCTTACAAGTCCTCCGGCGCCGAAAAGCTTATAATCCTCGGAGATATACTGTATCATGGTCCAAGAAACGACCTTCCGCCATCATACGCTCCAAAAAAAGTGATAGCTCTTCTTAATGAATTAAAGGAAGAAATCCTTGCGGTAAGGGGTAACTGCGACACGGAGGTTGACCAGATGGTGCTTGAATTTCCCATACTCGCTGATTACGCCTATCTATCCGCTGACGGGCTTAATATAATTCTCACCCACGGTCACAAATACAATACCGCATCACCAATTCCTATGAAGCGAGGCGAAATTCTCATTCACGGTCATACTCACATATTAGCCTGCGAGGAATTTGGAAACGATAATTATTATATAAATCCCGGATCTCCCGCTATCCCAAAAGGCGGAAACGTCGGCAGCTATATGATATATGAAAACCGTACCTTTACCATCCTTGATTTTGATGGAAAAGTATTGCTAAAAAAAGAATTCTGAGAGTTGAAAAGTTTGTTTTTCTTTATCTTTCAGAACCGTACAACACAAAAAAATAGCAACGGCAAGGGCTTATCATACGCCCTTGCCGTATTTCTTTATCACCAAATTGAGAACTCTCCGTCGAGGAGCTTTATCAACGCCTCGGCCAGGAAGAAATCTCCGTACACCAGATGTGTTTCTCTACCGTCGCTGTAAGAAATCATACAGTTTTGAAGTATTCCGTCGGAGGAGTTGTCAAAGACGCAGTCTTCTTCAAGTCTCTTAAGCAGCTTCACCGCAACACAAAGATAGCCCTCGTCACCCAAGATTCGGGAAATTTCGATAAGTGCGCAGGCTGCACAAACCGCAGCCGTATTATCAACGTAACCCGTCTCCTTTGGCTGGCAAAAATCGGTCAGCACTCTGAAATCACTCTTCTCTACCTCTTTTACGAAGTAATCGCAAGCCGCCCGTGACGCTTGTAGATAACGTTTTTCCTTTGTATAACGATAGCTTAATAAGAATCCGTACATAGCCCAAGACTGACCGCGGCTCCAAGCAGAGCCAACCGCATATCCCTGACCAGCCAAGGTTTCTGTAACTCTCTCGGAATTCTCATCGTGAACGCAAATATGAACTACGCTGCCGTCCTCTCTTAAATGCTCCCTGATGCTCATATCCGCTTGCATCATGGCAACGTACTTGAATCTATCGTCAGCAATTTCCTCGGAAGCCCAGTACAGAAGCGGCATATTCATGAGACAATCAATTATCGAATAATTCTTTTCCGCACCATTCCAAGCACTGATAAATTTACCCCTGACGTTTGTTCTCGCTGCAAGATATGAGGCAGCGTAAAAAGCAGTCGCTCTTGATTTTTTATTGCCTGTAATTCTGTATGAGGCAAGGGAGGTTAACCCCCACATAAAGCCCATATCGTGAACGAGCTTTTCGAACTCTCCGAGAGCAGGAAAAAGCAGTTCCTCCTGACGCTCTGCGGTAATCCTGTATTCCTCCTTACCGGTAGCCTTGTACATAAGCCACATCAAGCCACCGAAAAATCCGTTAGTCCACCAGGTAACGTCCTTTTTCACCATATCGTCGTATACACCGTCTAAGGTTTCGTAAGGTATCGTATCTCTGAATTTTATGGCAGACAGGCTGATTTTTTTCTCTAACTTATCGAAGAATTTTTCCGCCCAGATTTTATCATTTAAGCTCAGCATAAAAATCACTCCTTTTTATTGTACTACCATTATACCTTTTTGGAGCGTGCAAGTTCTTTAACTTTCTTGCCTTTAGTTGTATTTTTTGTCGTTTGCATAAAATAGGCGATTAGCCCCGTAAAAATATTGCACTGCCTCCTATACCTTTTATAGGAAACTTTTCAGCCGAAGCGGAATATTCTATCGTAGGAATAATAGAAAAGGAAGAAAGCTATGAAATTTGACACTTATTACAACGGTAAGCATGGCACTCGAAACAGTATAAAAATTCCGCTTACCGACAGAGCCGTATTCTTCGGTGACGGCATATACGACGCCTGCATTGGAAAGAACCGAATGATTTTTATGCTTAAAGAACATGTTGACCGTTTTTTCTCTAACAAAGAAGCCTTGAATATACCACTCAGCTTAACAAAACAGGAGCTTGAAGAAACACTTCGGGAAATGGCGAAAAATACCGATGGAGGCTGTTTTTTTCTGTATTTTCAACTATCCAGATTTTCCGAAAAAAGAGTACACGCCTACCCCGACGAAAAAAGCTCAAATCTTTTGATAACCGTGGATAAAATCGACGAGCCGAACCCCGATAAGCTTATCAAGCTTACGGAATTCGAAGATATCAGGTATGAAATGTGCAACATAAAAACCATAAACCTGCTTCCCGCCGTTCTTGCTTCGAAAAAGGCAGAAATCTGCGGCGCAGACGAATCAGTATTTCACAGAGGCGATACGGTTACCGAATGCGCGCATTCCAACATACACATTATCAAAAACGGAATTCTTTTCACTCACCCGAAGAGCAACCTTATTCTCCCGGGAATAACGAGAGAGCATTTACTCCTCTGCTGCAAAAAACTGAATATAGAATTCCGAGAAGAACCATTTACGCTAAAGCAGCTGGAAGAGGCAGACGAGGTGCTGGTAACAAGCTCCTCAAAGCTGTGCCGCAAAGCAGAAAGTTTTGAGGATATTCACTATGACACTGCAAAACACCGCATGGGTAACGCTTTATGCGAAATGATGTATGAGGACTTTGTTAGGTGGTGCAAATAAAAACTACATTCTGAAAAATCACATTTTTCATTCAAAATATTAAATACGAAAATATTATAATAAAAATCACAAATAGACTTGAAAATATAGTAAAAGTATGTTATAATCTTAACGATGTATGTGCAATTCAATATTATCGGCACAATGCAGAATATTTTAAGGAGGATTATATATATGCTTAAGAAACTTTCGAGCCTTCCTTTTTGCGGCACAGCAAAGCAGGAAGAACAGCTCAAAGCCGTAATCGATGCCAGCAAGCACGATAAGAGTCTTCTGATGGCTGTTATGCAAGAAGCTCAAAACATTTACGGCTACCTTCCACTCGAAGTGCAGAAGATGATCGCCGAAGGTATGGACGTGCCACTGGAAAAGGTTTACGGTGTTTCTACTTTCTACGCACAGTTTTCTCTCACTCCCAAGGGCGAGAATCATATCTCAGTTTGCCTTGGAACTGCCTGCTACGTTAAGGGTGCAGGCGAAATTTACGACAAGCTTCAGGAGCTGCTCGGTATAAAAGGGGACGAATGCACCCCCGACAGAAAGTTCTCTCTTTCAGCTTGCCGTTGCATCGGCGCTTGCGGTCTTGCTCCCGTTCTTACCGTTAACGAAGAGGTTTACGGTCGTCTTGGAGCAAAAGACGTTGAAGGTGTTTTAGAAAAATACAGAGCATAATGAATTTTCAGACCCATATGAGGTCAAATACATAAGGAGGAATTGCATTATATGAAAACGGTTGCAGAATTGAATGCTGCACGAGCTGCCGCTTTAAAAAAGGTCGTTCTTCGTAAAAGCGAGGAAGTTCTCGCAAAAGAAGTTACTTCCGATTACAAGTACACAGTGCTTGTTTGCGGCGGTACAGGCTGTACTTCTTCTCACAGCCCCGAAATAGTTGAAAAGCTGAAAGAAGAAGTTAAAGCACAGGGCATCGAAAAGGATGTCCAGATAATTATGACCGGATGCTTTGGTCTTTGCGCTCTCGGTCCTATTATGATAGTTTATCCCGAGGGATGCTTCTATTCTATGGTTAACATCGATGAAATCCCCACGATAGTTAAGAGCCACCTCGTTGAGGGCAATCCCGTTAAGAAAATGCTTTACGATGAAACTGTTGCCGCTGACGGAACAATCCTTTCCCTTAACGACACTGATTTCTACAAAAAGCAGATAAGAGTTGCTCTTCGTAACTGCGGTGTTATCGACCCCGAGGATATCGACGAGTATTATGCTGTTGACGGTTACGCTGCTCTTGCAAAGGTTCTTACCGAATATACTCCCGATCAGGTTATTCAGACCGTTATCGACTCTGGCCTTCGCGGCAGAGGCGGCGGCGGATTCCCCACCGGTCGTAAATGGGCGCTCTGCGCACCCAACAAGGCTCCTCAGAAATACGTTGTTTGTAATGCAGACGAGGGAGACCCCGGAGCATTCATGGACCGTTCCGTTCTTGAAGGAGATCCCCATTGTCTTATCGAAGCTATGGCTATTGCAGGCTATGCAATCGGCGCAAATCAGGGATACGTTTACGTAAGAGCTGAGTACCCTATCGCAGTTAACAGACTTCAAAAGGCTATCGACGATGCAAGAGCCGCAGGAATCCTCGGCAAAAACATTTTCGGCTCCGGCTTTGATTTCAACCTTGATATCAGACTTGGCGCAGGCGCCTTCGTTTGCGGAGAAGAAACCGCTCTTATGACATCTATTGAGGGTAACAGAGGCGAGCCCCGCCCCCGTCCTCCCTATCCCGCAGTTAAGGGTCTTTTCGGATGCCCCACTGTTGAGAACAACGTTGAAACCTTTGCTAACATTCCTCAGATTATTCTCAGAGGCGCTGATTGGTTTGCTTCTATGGGTACTGAAAAGTCCAAGGGTACAAAGGTATTCGCTCTCGGTGGAAAAATCAAGCATACCGGTCTTGTTGAGATTCCTATGGGTACAACCCTTGACGAGATTATCAACGAGATAGGCGGTGGCATTCCAAACGGAAAGAAATTCAAAGCCGCACAGACAGGAGGTCCCTCCGGCGGATGTATTCCCGCAAACCTTATCGGCACTGAAGTTGACTATGACAACCTGGTTTCCATCGGATGTATGATGGGCTCCGGAGGTCTTATCGTTATGGACGAGGACTCCTGTATGGTTGATATGGCTAAATTCTTCCTTGAGTTTACAGTTGACGAGTCCTGCGGTAAGTGCACACCCTGCCGTGTAGGTACAAAGCGTCTTCTTGAGTTGCTTGACAAAATCACTCAGGGCAACGGAACTCTTGAGGATATTGACAAGCTTGAAGAGCTTTGCAACTACATAAAGGCAAACTCTCTCTGCGGTCTTGGTCAGACAGCCCCCAACCCTGTTCTTGCTACTCTTAAGTTCTTCCGTGAGGAATATATTGCTCACGTTGTGGACAAGGTTTGCCCTGCAGGCGTATGTAAGGGTCTTATCAACTACGTTATTGATGCAGATAAATGTATCGGTTGCGGCAAGTGCGCTAAGCAGTGCCCTGCTGACGCTATCAGCAAAACCGATTACGTTGCTCCTGGTCACAAGCTTCCCTCACTCACTATCGACACTACAAAGTGCGTTAAGTGCGGCGCTTGTATGTCCGGATGTAAGTTCGGCGCAATTTCCAAGAAGTAATGAAAGGAGTACGCTATAATGGAAATGTTAAATGTTAAAGTTAACGGTATTGCTGTAAGCGTACCCAAGGGCTCTACAATTCTTGAAGCAGCCCGCGCAGCAGGAGTAGAAATCCCCACTCTCTGCTATATGAAGGAAAAGAATGAAATAGGCGCTTGTCGTATCTGCGTAGTTGAGGCTACCGGCGCTCGCGGACTTGTTACCGCTTGCGTATATCCCGTTACCGACGGTATGGAGATTCAGACTAACTCCCCCAAGGTAAGGGAGGCAAGAAAGACTACTCTTGAGCTTATCCTTTCCACACACGACAAAAACTGCCTCTCCTGCTCCCGCTCTACAAACTGCGAGCTTCAGAAGCTCTGCCTTGAGTACGGCGTTGATTCAGGCGCTTTCGGCGGTTTCAAGCCTACTTATGAGCTTGATTATTCCACACCTCACCTCATAAGAGATAACAACAAGTGCATACTCTGCCGCAGATGCGTTGCTGTATGCCAGGAGCAGTTCGTTTCGGTTATCGGCGCTAACAACCGCGGTATTGATACCTGCATTGGTCAGCCCTTCAACCTTGAGCTTAACGCTACTCCCTGTATCTCCTGCGGTCAGTGTACTGCTGTATGTCCTACAGGCGCTCTTGTTGAGCGTGACGACACAGATAAGGTTTGGGAAGCTCTTGCAGACCCCACCAAGCACGTTGTTGTTCAGACAGCTCCCTCTATCAGAGCAACTCTCGGCGAATGCTTCGATATGCCTATCGGAACAAACGTTGAAGGCAAGATGGTTGCAGCTCTCCGCCGCCTTGGCTTTGAAAAGGTATTTGATACAAATACCGCTGCTGACTTTACTATTGTTGAAGAGGCTACCGAGCTTCTCGAGAGAGTGAAGTGTGGCGGAACCCTTCCCATGATTACATCCTGCTCTCCCGGATGGGTTAAATTCTGTGAGCTTTACTATCCCGATTTTATAAAGCACCTTTCCTCTTGCAAATCTCCTCAGCAGATGGGCGGCGCTCTTATCAAGACCTACTGGGCTGATAAGATGGGTATTGACCCCAAGGATATCTTCGTTGTATCCATTATGCCCTGTACCGCTAAGAAATTTGAGGTAGGAAGAGACGATATGTCTGCTGCCGGCAACGGTATCGCTGACGTTGACGTTGCTCTTACCACTCGTGAGCTTGCAAGAATGATTGGCCGTGCGGGAATCAAGTTCACCGCTCTTCCCGATGAGGAGTTTGACAATCCTCTTGGACTTGACACAGGTGCTGCAGTTATCTTCGGTGCAACAGGTGGCGTTATGGAAGCGGCTCTCAGAACTGCTAACGACGTTCTCACCGGCAAGGACAACAAAGAGCTTGTATTCAGCGAGGTTCGCGGTACTGCAGGTCTTAAGGAAGCTACCTACAACATTGCAGGTATGGAAATCAAGGTTGCGGTTGCATCAGGAGCTGCTAATGCTAAGATTGTTATGGACAAGATTGCAAGCGGCGAGGCTGATTGGACCTTCGTTGAAATCATGGGATGCCCCGGCGGTTGTGTAAACGGCGGCGGTCAGCCTATCCAGCCTCAGCACGTTCGTGATACTGTTGACCTTAAGGCTGTAAGAGCTAAGGCTCTCTACGACCAGGATGAAGCTATGGAAATGAGAAAATCTCATCTCAACCCCGTTATCAAGGAAGTTTACGATAACTACTTTGGCGGATCTTACGGCTGCGAGAAGGCTCACCATACTCTTCATACCTCTTACGTAGGAAGAGAAAAGTTCAAGTTCTAATACAATATACTACGAAAAAGGCTGCCACGATTCTGCGTGGCAGCCTTTTGATTTATAAAAGATTTCTTTATTTTAGAATTTCTAAAATTATTTGTTTTTACCGTTCCGCTATAGATTCTATCCGATTATCAGCCGTTAAAAAACGTTTTTAAAATCAGCCGAATATTATCTCAATTTTGACCGTCTCATCTTCTATATCGCACAGTTCAAAATCAACGTATTCAGAGGATGCAATATTTGCTATTTCAAATTTTGCTTCCGCGCCGTTTACAAGGAGCTTTTTACAGGTCCTCTCCTTAGGAAGAAGTATATGCGCCTTAATTTTTTTGGCAGGCGAGATTACGTCATATCTCATACCAACCTCCTCTGAAATATAACGCACGTCTACCATAGCTCCGGAGGTTTCATAGCCTGTTACGTACCGCAATTCCTTATAATACGTAACAGGAAATCTTGGTGAAAATTCAATATAATCGTAATTAACACCTCTGTCGCATATTCCTGCCAAGCCCTCGTCAACAGCATTAAGCAGAGATGCAGCTCCCCAGGCACTTGGGCCGCGCTCAGGCTGAGGCGCTGAATTGGGATAGTAAAGGAAATAAACCGTTCCGTCACGCTCCACGAGCTTCATAAATCTCTCGATAATGCTCCAGCCGTATTCCTCGTATCCCGAATCGAATGCCGCACGTGCAAGCTCTCCGGCTGTGAAAGGGGAGATAGCGCCGTTTACGTACTCACCCGGCAGATAACCGAGAAAATTATCGTATGGTGGGTCTATGGTAAACCATTCGGAAAAATATCTGCCATCTTTTCCCCGGCTTATATAAGTTTCGATAATTTTTCTCGACTGATCAAGATCTGTTACCCCTCTGTTTATATCGTAGGGATTGGAAAGAGAGAGCCTTTCAGCCTCTGCGCCGTCTGCTCCGCTGTGTCCAATATGATATTGGTGAACGAAGAAGTTCCCATTCCAAAGGTGCTTAATCATCTGCGCCTTTAATTTTTCAGCACGCTCTTCCCAAGTGAGGGCGCACTCTTCCCTTCCCAAACGGCGGTTAAACCAGGCAAGGGTATTCATGGCGGCGAACACACCGGAATTATCTCCGTGCATAACCGACATTGGAGTGCTTTTCTCAATTCGCCTGTTGTGAGATGCCTTTGTATTATTTCCTCTCTCGTAAGCAAAATCCCAGGTATCAATGGTGAACGGGCGCTTCACAAGTCCAAGCTCATAGTCCCACCTTTTTTCGTCGCTACACATATAATTAATTCCCGCTTCAAGCTTCGGCAAAGCCCACGTCAGCCACTCGTCGTCACCGGTGGTGCGATATAAATACAAAGCTCCCTCAACAACGAGATATTCAATATCCGCCTCAAGCTCCAGTCTGACCAAGGTCAGATTATCCTCAGGATACATTTTATAGCAGTCCTCGTCTACCATTTTCCAGTGGTAATCGTCATACTGCTTTATAAGCTCGAAGAACTGACCGTCTTCCCTTTGATTTTCTAATATAAAATTAAGGAAGGAGGCAATATCACGCTCAAAATGCCTCGCCCCCTTGACAATATGTACGTTGTCCCTTATCCAGTTTTTATTGCAAACTAAAAATTTACCGTCAATAAAAACCAAAGTACGCTCACTGAAGATATTATTGCGCAAAGTTCTCAAAAACTCTCCGAGAAAATAATCGTCCGTTGTCATAACGGAGGGAAATCCAAGCTCTCTGTTATTGTAGGTTCCGTTATTTTTCCCGTCGGCATTAAGCGACGGAAGCTTGTGCTTAAATTCAATCATTTTTAAATCTCCAAAAAGCCTCGTTAAAAACAAAACTCAAATTATTTTAAGATTATCTCTTGTATCTTTCCGACTCAAGGAAATAGGTAGCCTCACTGTCTGCAACGGAAAGCGCAAAGGCAAGCGGAAACATCTCAAAAGCAGCAGAAACGTTTCTCGGGTCTTCTCTTTCACTTGAATAACCCATATGATAGCGAATAGCAAACGCCTCTTCACGGGTGAGCTTCATATATCCGCTAATTATGTATACGCTTTTTTCTCCATGACCGTAAGGAAGCTGGTCATCATACTCAAATGTATCCACTCTCTTCCAAGCTCCGCTCTCGTCCTTTACGTTGCGGAAGCCTTTTTTATAAACGCCAACCTTGCAAAGGTCGTGAAGCAAAGATACTATCGCAATGCTTTCAGCAGAATACTCAAAGCCATATTCCGCCTTAACTCTTTCGGTGGAAAGATATCCCACGAGGCAGTCGTAAACGTTGAGGGAATGGTCAACTAATCCACCCTCGTATGAGGAATGAAATCTTGCGCTGGCAGGAGCGGCAAAGAAATCGGATTTTTCAAGATAATCAAGAAGCTTATCTGCACCTTCTCTTTTTATATTGCTTTTATATATTTCAATAAATCTCTCTTTATTCGTCATTTTAAAATCTCCTCACTTTAAAACATTATGCCTTTTAAGGTAATCAACGCTTTTTCGAAGCCCGTCTATGGTTTTCACCTCAATAAGACAGGTTGCGTCTTCGGTGAGCATAGATAGCTTTTTCAAAACATCAATATCTCCGTCACCAAGGGCAAGATGCGGCTTTTTGCCCTTGCAATCATGCAAATGCATATGTATAACCGACTCTCCGTATTTTTCAAATACGTGAGTATCCTTATAATCAAGGCACATTTCGTGACCTGTGTCAAGCGTTAATCCAAAGCTTCTGGATTTCAGAAAATCGGGAAGCATAGTTAATTGAGATGTGGAAAAGGGGTTCGAATCTACGTTTTCGATAGCAACCTTGGTAATACTACCACGAAGCTCGGAGTCACACATATCAATAAATTCAACAACCCTTCTGCGATACTCCTCAAAATAAACGTCTGTTAAGAGAATAACACGCTCGGGCAGAGTTACGTAAATTCCCTTCTGCAAATGAAGATTTACGACAGGTGCAGATATTGCCTTCGCTACCTTCAAGGTGTCACGAAAAACATCAAAATAGCACTCTGATACCTTGCAGTTAAAATCGAAGGGGTTCAACGCCTCGTCTGCATGGATTGTATAAAAAATGCCGTATTCCTCTGCTATTTCCCGAAGCTCTTCTATGTTAAGCCTACCTGCGGTATAATCGGGAAAGCTCATATTTATTTCAACAAAATCAAGCCCAAGCTCTCCCGCAAGCTCGGCGCACTCTCTTATGCTTTTACATTCAACCAGCGTCGGTAAACCGAATTTCATATATATCTCCCTGTCACTGTTTTTACATATAAATTATACATTAAAGCTCCTAAAAAAGCAACTGATAATTATCATTTTTTTAAGATTTTGAGTTACTGCTCTTTTTAACACTTTATAAATATATACTTAATTTTTTATAAAACAAAAAATGATATAATTACTACGTAAAAATAAAATCTTATACTTACGAGGAACAATATGCTTAATACTAAAGCTTCATTTCTTATCTTTTTAAAGCAGAGATTAAAGAGCACTGCATTCGCTGCCGTGATTTTTACATACCTTGCCTTCTGCATTACGACACTGACTGTACAGATATTTAATTTTTCCGAGAAGGGCATCGGTATGTGCTGCGCGTATATGACATTCGTCCCCTTAATTCTTATAGCCGAATACCTGCTTAACATCAGATGCGGTGCGCTTTTCACAGCGGCTTTGCTATTTATCCCCGCAGGTAGCATAATGGGCAATCTTTTCAACGTTTATACGACAGTTCCCTTTTTTGATACGGTGCTTCACGGAACGTCGGGCGTGATTTTCGCTGGTCTTGGCTTCACGGTAGCGGAAAAGTTTTTCGGTAATGGGAGAAAAGATTTGAAAGGATTTTTCGGCTGTCTTGTTTTTGCTATATCCTTCAGCCTCGCTATCGCAGTTTTATGGGAAATATTCGAATATACGGCTACAGCTATATTCGGTCTCGATTTGATGGCTGACAGCTATATTTCAGGCATCGCATCATACCTCTTGTCGGGAACCCACAGCGAAGCAGTCGAATTGAACGGAATCACTCAAACTATAATTTATTACGGGGAAGGCAGCACCTACGTAATCAACGGATATCTTGACATAGGACTGATAGATACTCTGACCGATATGATTATATGCACCGTGGGAGCTGTATTCTTCTGTATTCTATCCTTTGTAGGCTACATTAAATTCCCGAAAATAAACGACACCCTTATTCCTAAATGCTGTGTGACGAAGGAAGGGTGCGAATGCGGCGAAAATTCCGCCAATGCCGATATATGAAAATGATATAACTTTTTTGCATTTATATATACTTTTATTGAATTTTCTTCTTGTTTATGTTAAAATATAAGTGTAGGTTAAAAATCTAAAAATTTGTGATTTTAATATAAACAGGAGCTATTTTATGTCTTTTGAGAAATGGATAAAAGAAAACACAAGTGGCCTGACAGGAAAAAACGTTGCTATAACCGGAAGCACGGGCGGTCTTGGAAATGAAATATGCCGCCTCCTCGCCTCCCTTGGCGCATCTTTAATACTCGTTGACAGAAATCCCGCCCGCTCCGAAAAATTTAAATTGGAGCTTGAAACACGGTATAACGTAAGCGTTAAGTGTATTCCCGCTGATTTAGAGGATATAAATTCGGTGAAGGCGGCGGCTGCGGCTCTTCTTTCAGAAAATATCGACGTCTTTATTCACAATGCAGGCGCTTACAGTATCCCAAGGCATAAATGTGAAAGCGGGTACGATAACGTATTCCAGATAAATTTCCTATCTCCATATTACATTATAAGAACTATTTTACCCGAGCTGAGAAAAAGGGGCGGACGTGTCGTTGCAGTGAGCAGTATTGCTCATAACTATTCGAAAATTGACGTAAACGACGTTGACTTTGCAACACGCCGTGCGGCTTCAAAGGTTTATGGCAACGCTAAAAGGTTTCTTACCTACTCTCTGTTTAAGCTATTCAAAGGCGAAGAAGAGGCTACCCTCGCCATAACTCACCCCGGAATCAGCTTTACAGGAATTACCGCCCACTATCCAAAGCTGATATTCGCCCTTATTAAATACCCTATGAAAATTATTTTTATGAAGCCAAAGAAGGCGGCTTTATCTGTCGTGAAGGGCGTTTTTGAAAAAACCGAAGCTTATGAATGGATTGGACCTCGCCTGTTTGACGTTTGGGGTTTGCCGAAAAAGAAGCCTCTTAAAACCGCTAAGGAAGCGGAAATTACAAAAATTGCAGAAATTGCGGAGAATATTTATCGGGAAATATCCGAAAATTAAATCTTAAATCTAAGAAATTAGTTGCGTGAGCTATCTCCGATACATATAAATTTTACCCTCGTACAGAGAAAAAGGAGAATTTTATGAAATTTGATTTTACCTTTTATAACCCTACAAAAATCTATTTTGGCAAAGAATCTATGAATAGCCTTGAAGGCGAGCTTCTGAATTACGGAAAAAACGTGCTTTTCGTTTACGGAAAGTCGGCTATCAAGAAAACGGGAATTTACGATAGCGTAATCAAAGCCTTGAAAAACACGTCAAAGACCGTTACGGAGCTTCAGGGAATTAAACCTAACCCCACCTATAAGCAGGTTTTAGAGGGAGCAAGGCTTGTTCGTGAAAATAAAATTGACCTGATACTTGCAGTTGGCGGCGGCTCTGTTATAGATTGCGCAAAGGCGATTTCCGTATCAGCTTTTTGCGACGGTGACCCCTGGAAAAAATACTGGATTGATTTTGAGCCGCTGAGCAATAAAACAGTCCCCGTTGGTGCAATCCTCACAATGACGGGAACCGCCTCTGAAATGAACGGAGGCTCGGTTATAACAAACGAAGAAGAAATGATTAAGGAAGGGCGTGTTTTCCCTGCCGAGGTCAACCCGAAATTCTCAATTCTTAATCCCGAATTTACCTATACAGTTCCAAAAATGCAAATGGTAAGCGGAATTTTCGACATTATCTCACACCTGTTAGAGCAATATTTTTCAGGTGAGGACGATAATACCACCGACTATATAATAGAAGGCGTACTCAAATCCGTAATTCACAGCTCAAAAATTGCCATAAACAACCCCGAGGACTACGAAGCGCGCAGTAATATTATGTGGGCTTCTACGGTAGCTCTTAACAGAATTTGCGGAGTTTCCAAGGAGCAGGACTGGCAGGTCCACGGAATTGAGCATCAGATAGGCGCATACACCGACTGCCCTCACGGCATAGGTTTAGCAATAGTTTCTATCCCCTATTACAGATATATCTATAAATACGGCTTGGATAAATTCGTGCGATTTGCAAAAAACGTCTGGGAGATTGACTGCTCAGGTAAGGGACGAGAAGAAGCCGCCGAAGCAGGCATCAACGCCCTCGCCGATTTTATAAAAGAGCTTGGAATTCCCACCACACTCCGTGAAATAGGCGCAACCCAGGATATGCTGCCAAAAATTGCATATTCAATTTCCCCCGAGGGTGGTTATAAAACTCTTACCCACGAGGAAATCCTTGAAATACTGAAAAGCTGCTATTAACAAATAAAACTTTAATAAAAACCTTCACTTGTACAAAAAAGCGCTTACGATACTGCACTGAGCATCGTAAGCGCTTAGTTTCATTTAAAGGCTAACTCTCTTGACTTTTGCCAAGGGGTTCACCTCGTCTTGAAAATTTAATTATTCAGATACTACGGTAAGAAGAGTACCCCAATCGCTGCCGTAGTGGAATCCAACATCGGGTGTATCACCATCGCTGTCTTCATAGCTTGCTGCAGTATAAGTAATCCTATGAACCTTGTTGTTGGTTACATCCTTGATAAAAATGTAATAGTATTCGTCACAAGAATATTTATTGCTCCAAGCCGCACCCAATACAACCGCTTCAACCTCAACACCATCAACAGTCATCTTAACTGTCATATCAGTAAGATTATCCTCTGCGTCAACAGTTGAACCGAATTCAAAACCATAAACAGTGGTAACACCACTCTTTGTCTGTGAAACTGTCCACTTTCCATCAAGTTCTGTTACCTGAGGAATAATAATGCCCGGTACTAAGATCTTACCGCTGTTTGCTGTCATTACCTCGTCGAAATTAAACTCGGTGGTGAAAGAAGCACTTATGTACCATTTTCCTGTATAAATAGAGCCGATGGGCATAATTTCCTCAGCAATAGCCTTGAGCTGATCAGCTGTTAAGGAATCAGCCTCAACGCCAAATTTATTCTTTGTAATAATCTGAGCCATGGTCTTACCATACTCACCCTCATACCTTATGAAATTGGTGCTGTATCCTGGAACTCTTATGCCAATATATCCCATCGTTGCACCCTTATACTTTGCGGTAAGGGTGATATCGCCTGTAATAGGAGTTGTGAAATCGAACTCTTCTCCATCAGCTGTGTACCAGCCCAAGAATGTGTAATTATCCTTTGTGGGAGTACCGGGGTTTGTTGCTGTGCCATTGCCCTTAACACTCTGAGGTGTTGCTGCAGCAAGTGTGCCGCCATCGGTGTCAAAGGTTACTGTGAAATTCTTAACTTTAGTGAAAGTTGCACTTCCACACTTAAGTGTTCCATTTCCGTTATCTATAAACGTAAGAGAAGATGCAGTCTTTTCGGGGCGAGTGTAGTTGATAATAAGCTTATATGCGTCATCATCTTCGGACCACTGTACCTTAATCCAGTTAACAGTGGGTTCTTCTGCTGCAGCACCTTCGGGGGTGAGAGTTATAGCAGCACTCTTCGCAACAGCGTCAATATTAACTACCCAAGCGCCTGTGGAATTTGTGCCTTCCCATTCGCCTGCAAAAATATCAAGCTGCTGGATAAGTCCGGGGTAGCACTTCTTATTGTCGGACGTTACAGCCTTGGTAACAACGTCGTTAACAACGCTACCGGTTGCGGAGGAATACCAAATTCCATTGAACGTTGCGCCTACAGTTGTAACTGCCTCAGCTGCAGAAGGAACCTCACTTGCGGGAACTGTTTCACCGTGATTTACGCTAACAGTTTTTATAATTTCACCCTTATCGTTGTAGAAGGTAACGGTATAAACCTTTATAGCCCACTGAGCAACGAGTGTTATATCACCTGTTATAGGAGTTGTAAAATCGAAATCTACACCATTAAGCTTATAACCAAGGAGATTATGACCGGTCCAAGACCTATTAACCGACTTTACTGTTTCACCGTGCTCAACGGTTTTATTTTCGTCTGCATCACCCTTCTCGCCAAAGTTGAAGGTTACTGTGTAGTTCTTCTTAAGAACAAGGTTGGTTTCCATAAGGCCGGCGGTAGATGTAAGGATACCCTTGTCGTCGGAAATAGTAAATGCCAAATCCTTGTTTGTTACGGATGCTGCATCGGCGTTAATAGTAAGAACACCGTTTGCAACGGAAACAGAGTTAACGGTTACGGTAACGTCGGTATATCCGTTGTAATAGGTTGCTGTGATGCCTGTTGCTGTGATTACAACCTCGTAATCATAGGTTGCGCTATAGCCTGCGCTCTCTTCACCCGTATAAGTACCTGCGAGTGTGGAAAGGTCAAGAGTCCACTCTGCAACGAGAGTGATGGGACCTGTTACAGTAGCGGTGAAATCATAAGCCTCACCGTTAAGAGTCCAACCTGCGAAGGTGTAGTAATCCTTTGCAGGAGCTGTGGGTGCTTCTACTACTCCGCCGTAAGCAACGTAATCGTTTTCTATTGTACCGGCACCGTTTGTATCAAAGGCTACTGTATAGGTTTCAACAGTCCAGGATGCCTTGATTGTAATATTAGAGGTTACAGCAGCTTCAAAATCGTAAGCTTCTGTTCCAATATACCAGCCTGCGAAGGTGTGTCCTGCCTTTACAGGATCAGTAGCGGGAGCCGCTACCTTATCACCGTGATTTACTGTTGCGGTGGTGTTAGCAGTTCCGTTGTCAGCATCGAAGGTTACTGTGTATGTATTGATTGTCCACTGAGCCTTAAGTGTTACGTCTGCGGTAACAGCTGCTTCGAAATCATACTCCTCTGTGCCAACGAACCAACCAGCGAAGGTATAACCAACCTTTGTGGGAGCGGTAGGCTCTGTTGCCTTCTCACCATCAGCTACGGTCTGCGCATCTACTGCGCTGCCGCCGTCAGCATCAAATGTTACGGTATAGTTAACTGTAGACTCGCCGTCCTCAGTCCATTTTGCCTTCAAGGTTACGTCTGCGGTAACAGCCGCCTCGAAGTCATATTCGTCCTCACCAACAAACCAACCAGCGAAGGTATAACCTGCTTTGGTAGGATCTGCGGGCTTTTCTGCCTTGGCTCCGCTCTCGACGGTCTGCGCTGCAACCGAGCTTCCGCCATCGGAGTCAAATGTTACAGTATAGCTATCACCACAGCCGGTGAATGCCAACAGAGCTACTGCAACCAAAAGAATTGCTACAAGAATCTTTTTCATAGCTTTATCCTCTCATAAAATAAATTTATTTTAATTAGTGAATTTATAAGCAAAACACTATATAAAATACTTAGATACTAATTATTATACAGACGGTGTCAGTATTTGTCAAGCATTTCTTTCAAAAATGTTCATTTTTTAACCATTTTTTATCCGTTTATGACATAAATACTGCCACCAGACTTCTTTTTTATGCATTTATGCGCATAATTATGCTAAAAGTTCGCCACATTTTGCTACGTAGGCATCATAAATACTCTTAAGAGGCGAGAATGACGCTTCGTCCTCGTCGGAAAGCTGCTCGTACATCGCAGTTAACTGTGAAAGAAGACCGCTTATGCTCTCAAGCGTTACGTCGCTTCCCGAAACCTCATAGGTATATAACCCGGTTTCAAGCTCGAAGAGCTTAGCTGCCACTGCCGCCGCATTTTCGGTGAATGCCTCGGATATAAATGCGCTGAGCGCCTCGCTGTACAAGCTCTCTCCACCCTCAAGGGTTATAAAGAAGGCTTTGGTTTTTGAATCAAGAGCAGCGAAGGCATTAAGTACGCCTATCGTCTTATCCTTATCAAATACAGGCGTATCCCCTTCCACTTTATTCATAAAGGCGTCAATCATATCATAGTAAATCACGAGGAACTTATCAACGCCACGCTCAAAATATGTATCGTAAATGTAGATATTTGAGCTGCCGAAGCGAATTAGAATATCTATATAGGTGCTGCGGTAGGTATCTAACGCAAATTCGCAGGACCAGTATACGTCCTCGCCGTCCCCGTCGGTATATGCCTTGAACAAAGGCTCGTTATAATACGCAGAACAGATGCTCGGGGGAGCATTTTTGATTATATTGTTACTAATTGCAAGTGCCTTTTCAAATGAGGCAAGGAAATAGTTATAGTTACTGCTGGTATAATAGGCAGTCTGAACGTTAAGCAAAGCACCCTTCAGCTCCTCGAAGCACTCTTCCCACTGACCGAGGTCTGTGGTTTTATTTATGCCTTCCATCAAGCTAACGTATTTATTGTAAGCGCCGAGAAGGTAGTATTCAAAGTTTGCTTTATCTTCCCCTGTCAGCTGCTCTTTCGCTCCTGCGACCTTTTCCATTCTTGCGGTAAAGTCCTCTTCCCACTCGGGATAATTGAAGCGGTTTGCATAAATCTCAATGGCAAGAATAAGGTCAACGTAAACGTCCGCCTTCCCCTCGGAGAACTTGCTCTTCATAAAGTCGTTTATTGCCAGATTAAAGAAGCTTGCATAATAAGCATATTCGTCGCTCTCGTCAAAGGAAAGATTCGGGTATCCAAGTTTATACATCAAATTAAGAATTGATATAAAATTATACTGCTGTGAGGGAGAGAGAGCAACGAATTTGTCGAACAAGCCCTTTACGCCATTACCGTATTCAGCAGTTTCTTCAAAACCGCTGATTTCTATACAATTGTTAAGGAAGGTTACGTAGTCCTTCATAATGGCTCCGTAGCACTCAACCTCAAGGAGTCCGTCAGCCAGGTCGAATATGCCCGAGCGCACGTATGCAATCATATCCTCAAAGCTAACCTTCACAGATGCGTCCATTCCAAAAAGAATATTTCCGGGAGCATTCAGATACAGATAGTTTTCACCCGTTCCCTCTTCGGCAAGAATAAGCTTGGAAAAGTCCTCCG
>JAEIGA010002175.1_pt1 | contig 31290 bp, 32 predicted proteins | sample 9270691 | NCBI WGS metagenome assembly JAEIGA01 (sample SAMN17057246, study PRJNA624740) | gut metagenome | biome: biome; isolation source: fecal sample | host: Bos grunniens | place: China: Xizang | collected 2019
ATAGCCTTTATTCATAATGCAGATAGTGAAGCAAAGAAAAAAGACCTTTTCGGAAAAGTCCGTTCAGGTCAGGTTCGTGTTCTTATAGGATCAACGGCAAAAATGGGTGCAGGTACTAATGTTCAGCAGAAGCTCATAGCAATTCATCATACCGACTGTCCGTGGCGTCCGGCAGACCTTCAGCAACGCGAGGGTCGAATAGTCCGACAAGGCAATGAAAACCCCGAAGTTGAGATTTACAGTTATGTTACTGAGCAAACTTTTGATGCTTACCTTTACCAGCTCGTTGAAAACAAGCAAAAGTTTATAGGTCAGATTATGACTTCCAAATCGCCTGTGCGTTCAGCAGAAGATGTTGACGAGCAGGCGTTATCTTATGCCGAAATCAAAGCTCTTGCAACGGGTAATCCGTATATCAAAGAAAAGATGGATTTGGATGTTGCTGTATCTAAACTCAAACTTTTGAAGCAGAACCATTTAAGTCAGAGGTATAGCCTTGAGGACAGAATTATTAAGTTCTATCCGCAACAGATAAAGCAGGGCGAGGGAAGAATTGCAGGTTATCAATCCGATATTGAAAAAGCAAAAGAAAACACCTATCTTAACGAAGATAACTTCTCACCGATGACAGTTGAAGATGTTACCTATACCGAAAAGAAAGGTGCAGGTTCTGCAATTCTTGCAGCTTGTAAGGTGATGACATCACCGGAACCGAAACCAATCGGTTCATATCGTGGCTTTAATATGGAGCTGTCATTCAATTCGTTTGAAAAAGAATATGTATTAACTCTTGTCGGTTCTCTCAGACATTCTGTTTCTCTCGGTGCTGATATTTACGGTAATATTACCCGTCTTGATAATCTTATTTCTTCAATGCCGGATAAATTAAAGGCTTGTGAGGAAAGACTTTCTGATACGAAGGTTCAGCTTGAAAATGCAAAAGCCGAGGTTGAAAGACCATTCCCACAGGAAGAAGAACTCTCACAGAAAATGGAGAGATTGGCAGAGCTTAACGCACTTCTTGATATGGACCATCACGATAATGAAATCGTTGAAGAAAAAATAGTTCTAGAACATTTTACAAAAGAGAACATAGATAGATGTAGATGAAAAACATAATAAAAGCTTTAATTAAGTTCAAACCCTATTCTTTTTAATTTTGATATTAAATCTTTTTTCCATTTCCCGTTAGCATCAAACTTTATATAGAAAATCCCCGAAATATCGGATGGGAATTCAAAATTTTCGTGTTCCTCGTATAAAACAATAACTCTGTTTTCACCTAAAAAACCTGAAAAAAATCCCATTTCAAAAATTACATTTTGTCGAGCACGATAAAATGTTTTGTTTTTTGTCTCGTCATTAACAATGTCGTCAGCTGATAATAGTATTATTGCACATTCTACAGCATTTGCACAATCAATTAATGCATTAAAAATTGTTTGCAATCCACCTGATGAATCTTCAAATAAGTCAACACTTCTTAATCCTGTGTAATGGATATAATCAATTACAGACGACTTCATGTACTCGTTATGTCCATATACTACAAAGATGTTATTGAAAATTCTTTTTTTTCCTGTATCAAAATAATTTTTAACATGTCGTGCAATATCAATTTCATTGGTTTGTTTTTTACAAAAATACTCGGCATCTACATTATTAAATATAGTCCTAAGGTCATATACCTTCAAATTGGAAAGTATAAATATTTTTGCATTAGGATTATTATGTTTAGCTACATTATATAAATCAATACCACAATAATCTGGTTGTACAGAAGTTCTCATTATATCATAATTTGTTTGGGTATAATTACTATTTCCGTTTCTGCAAACGTCTAAAAGAATAATATCATATGTGTTGTTATTTAGCTTTTCAATGCATGTTTCGGGTGTGAAACATACATCTATATCAATGAAGTAATCAATATTTCTATAATTAATTTTGCTAATTTCTGGATATAAGCGATCAACAAAATGAGTATTGTCATCACTAATTAAAATTTTATATTTGATTTTGTTTGTATTAAACATGTTTTATCTCCTATTCAGTATTGTATGTTCTACATTTGTAGCAGACACATAGCCGTTAATGTGTTATAACTATGTTTTACAGATTAAAGTTAAGTAAAAATCTGTAGTGACATGTCTGTCTAATATAAATTAAATCTTAAAAACAATCATAAAACAATTAATTCTGCAAAAATGCGTTGTTTTTTAACAAAAAAGAATTTGGATGTTAACGAAAGAAATATTATTTATAAAAACTTATAAGCTGTTTTACGATTTTGGTTGCCTAATTAGTTATAATCAATTTAAATAATAAACACCTTATCAAAATTAGTATTTATAAAAAACAACGAAGTAAAACTTGCCAAGAGTTTAAAAAAATTTGTCACAAAAACAATTATAAGTTCGATATATTAGGTATAAGGTATATTTAGGAAAAAGAGAATAAGTGCCATATAATTTTTATTTAAATATAATATATCAATTAAGTTTATAACAGACAAGGTGGTTTTTTATGTTTAAAAAATGTAGCTGGAAAAGAGTTTTAGTTGCAAATGGTTTAATTTTACTTTTATTGATGGGAATAATTGCCTTTATTGTAATTATGAGCTATTTGTATGGAGAAAAAATAAATTCCAATGAATTATTTTGTGGCTTGGTGGGTACTTTTATAGGTATATTTTTTGCGTTAATGTTTGATAGAATAATTGAAAACTTTAAATCAATAAATACACTTAAAAATTGGTTGATTTTATTAAAAAAAGAACTTACACCTATTTTAAAAATACAGTCAAATTCGAATGTTCAGTTTAGTTGCTTATCAAATTTAGTTAATTCATCAGATTTTACATTGTTTATTAAAGATGAAGAACTATTATCGAGTTTATATAATCTTAATAATAATCTAAAGAAATTTGAAAATGGTCAACATGATGGTGATTTAATTGAAACTATTAAAAATGACATAAATAATGTATTAAAATTCATAAATTGAAAGGGTGTTTGTTTTGTTTCAAGAGACAAAAAATAAAAACTTTAATTCTTGCTCACCGGGTTTTCCTCAAAAAGAAATGACTTACGAAGAAAAATTAAAAAATAATTATTTGCAAGAACTATATCTATACACATGGAATTCATCTTATAAAATGATTGAAGAATCATATTTAAAGTACAATGGTGATAAAGTGTCTATCAACTTTGATGAAGAGGAAGAAAAAAACTTTAGTTATGTAGGAACCTGTGAAATTGAAGACCATGCAATTTTTATTAATGTAAAATCAAAAGTAGACAATGACCAATGTTTAATGATATTTATGAATGATAAGAATTTTGACCATGAATATGATGCTGTTTATTTTAATGTTGGGATAATGCTGTCTTATGGACGTCGTAGTCAGTTCCCTGAAACAAAAACAGTATTTGTTTGTCAAAGAAAACTGAATGTGAATAATAACACCATATTAAATAAATTAATAAGAGAACAATTACGAAAATATCAAATTGAACCAAATTTTTTGAAAGAAATTAGCAAAAAAATCTCTAAAGTAGGGTGAAAATATGAATTCAATAAGGATAAAAGTTATTAAGGAGTTGTATGAGTATAGCAATAATTGTTTTAAAAGTGTTTTGAATAAACATATCGTAGTTATACTAAATATGCAAAATCCTCCTCATAAAATTGAAATGGATTTTGAACAAGCAAACAAAGCCGAACTTTTTACGGATATCGAGTATCAAGAGATTGTTGAAGCATTGGATGAATTGAATATTAGCTATTCAATTTATTATGAAGAGTTGTCATTTATGAAAGATGTATTGAACTGTAAAATAAAAACGGAACAAGTCTTGGTATTAAATTTTGCAAGAAATGGATTGAGAGAAGGAAAAAAAAGCTTAATTCCTTCGTTTTGTGATATGTTAAATATTACATATACGGGGTCTGGAGCCTTTACACAATCGTTATGTAGAAATAAATTTATATATAATAAATTGTTTCAACAAATAGGAATGGATGTTCCTAAAACTTTTGGGTATACTCCATATAAAAAATGGATGGGAGATTTCAAACCAATTGGTAAGGAAAAAATAATTGTTAAACCAATTGCTGAAAGTGGTAGTATCGGTGTATCTAAAGAAATTGTTGAATACGATTCTTTGAATGTGAAAAATATTAATTTTATTCATAATCAATCAATGCTTTTTCAAGAATACATTTCAGGAAAAGAAGTGGAGTGTCCTTTCTTTGTGTTAAATGGTAAAGTGATAGCATTGCCAGCAATTGAACTGAAAATTAACAATCAAAACTATTTAGATATGGAAACATCAGTAAATAATGATTATACTTTCTCTGTGTTTGATGAAGATAAAGCAGAGCAACTTTATCCATTATTAGATAATATAGTGACAATTTTAAATATTCGTGGATATGGACGTGCTGATTTTAGAATTAATGAAGAGGGAGAAGCATTTTTATTTGATGTTGCAACAATGCCATTTATTTGCAAGCATTCTTCTTTTGCTTTTGCCATGGAACATTTAAATTTTAAAAGAGCAGATATTTTTAAAATTATTTTATCGATTGCAGTTGATAGTAAAAAATAGTTCATACAGAATTAAAAACAGATGACATACTTACAACCTTTTTATAAAGGCCGTGATGTTACAAAAAAGAGGTGAATTTGTAGAGCATAATCCACACAGCTATGCTAAAGACATTGAAGTATTGTTAAAATTGCTTCTTCATGCGACAAATGAAATTGAAAGAAAACCTTTTGAATAGTTTTCTTGATAAGATTTATAATGAATCAGAAAAAAACAAGACTTATTGATGTTTTGACGAGAAATACGTTAAATATCAAAATAAACATTTATGTAATTGGGTTGAAGAATATGTTAAAGAATTAGTAAAAGATTTGCGAGTAATTTTTGATTAATCTATATGTTGTAAAAATTTTAATGCCAGTAGCATTAGTGTTAGCAAGCATTGGATTTGAATAGTCAAATCCGTCTTTTAAGGGTTATTACCCCTAACACCCCGAATGTATAATAGCATCTTAAAAACAACTTAATATGATAAATAGCAGTTATATTTATTGCATTTGCTTTAAATATAACTGCTATATTTTTTAAGAAATATATAAGGAAAGGATTGATATAATGCGAAATAGACCAATACAAGTGATAGTCTATTTCAATGAGAAAGAATATCGTTGTTTTTGTAATTTGTGTAAAGAAACAGGTTTACCAAAGTCGAATCTAATTCGCTATCTCATCCAAGGATACAAGCCACCAAAGGCTCCAAGTCCTGATTATCCTGAACTAATCAAAGAACTTCGTGCTGTAGGAAATAATCTTAATCAACTTGTTAAATACACTCATATTTATAGTTGCATTAATAAAACAGAATTGAAAGAAATTCTTGATAAATTGTGGGTAGTTGAAGAAAAGGTTAATACAGCATTTACTATTGAGAAGTAATGGCAACAACTAAAATTTGGAGTGTAAGAGGACGAATTGACAGAGTTATTACTTATGCTTCTAATCCAGATAAAACATTATATACCGAGGAAGATTTACAAGTACTTCGAGATGTTATGGACTATGCAATGCAAGATTATAAAACAGAAAAACAGTATTATGTGACTGCATTAAATTGCAATGAGGAAAAAGCAAGATTGCATATGAGTGAAACTAAAAGACGGTTTGGAAAGACTGATGGTATTGTAGCGTTTCATGGTTATCAATCTTTTGCACCGGGAGAAGTGACACCAACTATTGCACATAAAATAGGAGTGGAACTTGCCAAAAAAATGTGGGGAGAAAAATATGAAGTTATTGTTGCAACACATATTGATAAGAAACATATTCACAATCACTTTGTCGTAAATTCTGTTTCGTTTCGTGATGGTAAAAAATATAATGCGTGCAGAGAAAGTTATCGCTTGTTAAGAGAAAAGTCAGATGAGTTGTGTCGTGAATATGGATTATCCGTAATCGAAGAACCAAAGAATAGAAGTCATAAAAGTTATGACTTGTATATGTCAGAAAAGAAGGGTGAATGGACAAAAGATTCAATAATTAAAAGAGATATTGATGAATGTATTTTAAAGACAACGAGTATAAAAGCATTTTACTTTGAAATGAAAAAACTTGGATATAGATTTAATTTTAATAGAAAATATCCAACAATATCACATCCTAATTTTGAAAGACCAAGGAGATTAAAAACACTTGGTCAAGATTATACGGTTGCTGGTATTGAAAAAAGAATTATGTCAAAATGGAAAAAATATAGTATTGACATTCCTCAACAGGACAATCTTGTTGAGGAATTTTTTGTACCACTTATTGAACCGACATATAAAGAGATTTATGTATCTTTTGTAACAGTTGTCCAGTATGTAAGGACAAATCCAAAGACAAACAGAGAGATAGATAAATACCTTATTGATGAAATGAAAAAACTCGATAAACTCATTGAACAACAGAATCATTTGTGTGGCAATAATATTGAAACTCCTGAACAATTAACCGAATATAAGTCAGCATGTGAAAGCGAATTAAAAGAGTGTGATGACGGACGAAAAGCACTTCGTAACAAGTTAAAAGTGGCAATAAGAAATAACGATGAAAAAGAAATTCCTGAAATCAAGAATGCTATATCGACTCTTTCAGAACGAATGAAAATCTTAAGAAAAGATATTCGTATATGTGATAGGATTCAGGATAATGAACCTAAAATTGAAGAGAAAATAAATAAAATTATGAATGATAAAGAACGAAAGGAGATGAGTGTAGATGAACGCTTCAGGCGATGCAGCAGAACAAATAGTGAGAATGACATTACAAGGCGTTGAGGTTGCAGGAAAAATGTCAATGGATGGAGCAGAACGACTTGTTAAGCTCGTATTAGCCTCTCTTAAAGACACGAAAAGGACAAAAGGTAAGGCATCACTTAATACTATGTTAAAGTCTAAAAAGCCTATTAAAGTCTTTGAAATTGATAAAAAGGAATTGTTAAAATTTTGCAAAGAGGCAAAAAAATATGGCGTAATGTACCATGTTCTTAATGATAGAAAATCAAAAGATGAAAAATGTGACATTATGGTTCGTGCAGAAGATGCACCAAAAGTAAATCGTATTTTCCAAAGATTTAATTTAGGTGCAAATAATAAAGCAACTGTTCGTGCAAGTCTTGAAAAAGCCAAAGGTGATATTAAGAAACCAAAGGAAAAACAAATACCGGAAAAGAGTATAGAGGATAAGTTTATTGATGAACTCTTTGCTAAACCTCAACAGAAAGAAAAGAGTGAGCTTGAAAACCCCTCTATGGCGAAGACGGGAAAATCCCGTCCGTCCGAGCCTACCTCCGGAATCAACGAAATCCGACGCCATACACGGGATGAAAAATCTTCCCGACATTCAGTAAGAGCACAACTTAATGAAATAAAGGAAGAAAGAAAAAATGTAGCAAGTGAAAAATTTACTCAACAGAAATCAAAAACAAAAAAGAAAGGAGCTAAAACAAATGGCAGAAATAGATGAACTTTTTGGTAATGAAAAGCAAACAACAATGGAGCCTTTTTCAAAAGAAGATTGGATAAAACAGAGAAATGAAAATCGTGCATTGGCTTATGAAATGCTTGAAAAAGCAACAGAGGAACTTAATAATCCTGATTCTGTAATGGCATATCTTGATGTGCAAAGCAGATTTAACAGATACTCTGTAAGTAATGCACTTCTAGTTGCTTACCAAAATCCTGATGCAACAAGACTTTGTGATTCGAAAACTTGGCAGAAGAATCACGCATTTATTAAAAAAGGGGAGTTGGGTATTGTTATTCTTGAACCCGGTAAAGAGTACACGAATGAAGAAGGAAAAACAATAGTTCCATATAATGCAAAAAAGGTGTTTGATATTTCACAGACCAATGCAAAACCGAGAACACAAAAAGCAAAAGTTCCTGATGTTCGTAAAGTGGTAAAGGCAATGATTACAACTTCTCCTGTTCCTGTTGAAATCAGTAACCAACTTCCTGAAAATATAAATGCAGTTTATCAATCTGAATCAAAGAAGATTTTTATTCGACAGGGATTGGAAGGAGATGAAATTGTCCGTGCTCTTTCAAAAGAGATTGCGTTTGCAAGACTTGATAGGGGAGAGTTCAATAGAGATAATCTTGAATTCTCGGCACAAGCTATTTCATATATTACAACCTCAAGAGCTGGTTTTGAGCCAAAACCTATTATGGGTGTAAGTGATAGATTTATTAATCTTGATGTGAAAGAAAAGAGAGCAGAACTTTCACAAGTTCGTGACCACGCTAACACAATTACAAATACCATTAACAAAGCATTTGAACCAAGGAATAAAGAACACATCGACAGATAAGGTGGTGTGTTCCGTGTGAGAGTTGATAAAAGAGTAATAGTGGTGGACCCCTTTGAACATGATTTGATGATAAATGGTATTAACGAGTTTCGCAATTTGTTAATTGAGGAAGAAAAGCCAACAGAAGATGTTGACAGTCTTTTGATGAAAATACTTGATGCACCATATCAAAGAAAAAGGAGGTTTGACCGTGAGGACAGATAAATTCTCAAAAATAAATCTCATACTTTACTCTTGTGGTCTGATACCTGTAATTTGGTTTGGATTGTTGGTTGCTCCGTATATTGATGGTGGACTTGTGGATATAATTAAGAACTTGTCAATTGCTTTTAGTAACCCATTTAATATTTCTATTTGTGAGGACAGCTTAAAAACTGTCCTCATTTTCATTATGGCGTACGCTCTTGGTCTTGGAATTTATATATCAAATGATAAAAATTATAGAAGACGGGAAGAACATGGTTCAGCCAAATGGGGAAAACCCGATACTATAAAGAAGAAATATATGGATAAGGAGGTTTCCAAAAATAAAGTTCTTACTCAAAATACATCAATTGGACTTGATGGCAGACAACATCGAAGAAATCTTAATGTTTTGGTATGTGGTGGTTCGGGTGCTGGTAAGACACGATTTTATGCAAAACCAAATATTATGCAGGCGAACACCTCTTTTATAGTTCTTGACCCTAAAGGTGAGTTACTTCGTGATACTGGTAATATGCTGAAAAAACAAGGTTATGACATTAAAGTGCTTGACCTTATTAATATGGATAAGAGTGATTGTTATAACCCATTTGTATATATTCATAATGATAATGACATTCAGCGATTAGTTACTAATCTTTTTAAGAATACAACTCCTAAAGGTAGTCAGAGTAATGACCCGTTTTGGGACCAAGCTGCAAGTATGCTTTTGAAAGCACTTGTATCATTTCTTCATTATGAAGCACCACCTGAAGAACAGAACTTTTCGATGATTCTTGACCTTATTCGAGCAGGGGACATTCCTGAAGAACAGACAGATATGATTATTACAAGTCCACTTGATGATATATTCGATAGACTTGAAAAAGAAAAACCTGACCATATTGCTCTTAAATATTATCGTTCATATCATAGTGGCTCTGCTAAAACATTGAAATCCATTCAGATTACACTCCTTGCAAGACTTGAAAAGTTTAATCTTAATTCTCTTGCAAGTATGACTTGTACGGATGAACTTGAACTTGACAAAATAGGGGATAAGAAGACAGCTGTATTTGCTCTTATACCCGAAAATGATACCAGTTTTAACTTTATAGTTGGCATGCTTTACACACAATTATTTCAGCAGTTGTATTATCAAGCAGACTTCGTACACGGTGGCAGACTTCCTGTTCATGTGCATTTTGTGATGGATGAATTTGCAAATATCGCATTGCCTGATGATTTCGATAAGTTGCTTTCTACGATGCGTTCTCGTGAAATATCAGTATCAATCATTATTCAGAATATGGCACAGCTTAAAGCTTTGTTTGAAAAGCAATGGGAGTCAATTGTAGGTAACTGTGACGAGTTCTTGTATCTTGGTGGTAATGAACAATCAACACACGAATATGTTTCGAAACTCTTGGGTAAAGAAACTATTGATACAAACACTTATGGGCAATCACGAGGAAGAAACGGTAGTTATTCAACCAACTATCAAGTGGCAGGTAGAGAACTTTTAACACCTGATGAAGTTAGAATGCTCGATAACAAATACGCACTTCTTTTTATTCGAGGTGAAAGACCTGTTCAAGACTTAAAGTATGATATTTTAAAACACCCTAATGTTAAAGATACAACTGACGGACAGGGTGAAAATTATGTTCATGGTTTTGATGATTATTCAAACTATGAACTTTTTTATGATGATTTTGAAGATATTAACGTCGAAGATTTATCAGAAGTAGATGTTGATATTTATTCAAGCGAAGAAATTGAAGAATATTTATTGAAATTGGAGGAATAAAGATGAATAAAAATTTAATCAAAAAGAATAAAGCTCCTTTGGAGGGTAAGGTTAGAAAAGGTTTTAAGGCTTATGTAGGTATCATCCTTTGCCTTGCCTTACTTTTTGTATGTAGCGTATTTGCTTTTGCTGCAGATGACCCAGTAGCTGTTGTAAACAATCTTTCCACATTTATCTTTGGACTTATCAGAGCTGTAGGTCTCATTATCCTTGGCTTTGGTATTGTTCAGGTCGGTCTTTCTCTTAAATCCCACGACCCATCACAAAGAGCAAATGGTTTCCTTACGGTTGCCGGTGGTATTGTAATTACCTTTGCAAAAGAAATTCTTGATTTGATTGTAGGATAGTAAGAAAAAATATATAAAAATTCCAACCTGGAGTGTGATTGTACAATAATAGTTTGTTTTATTTGCGAAATAGCAATGATATAATTACACTCACGATGTGGAATGGGTGATGAAATGAACAAACCTGAAAAAACTGTTATGTTCACAGGACATAGGTCTCAAAACTTACCCTTTGGTTTTGATGAGACAAATCCTAAATGCATAAAAATGAAGGAAATTATTAAGATACAAATATGTCAACTTATTGAAAATGAATTTGCAATTAATTTCATATCAGGCATGGCTATCGGTGTGGATATGATATGTGCTGAGATTGTTTTAGAATTAAAAAAAGAATATTCTAACATAACATTAGAGTGTGCCATTCCATGTGAAAGTCAGTCCGACAGATGGAGTGAATCGTTTAAACAAAGATATTATAACATCCTTAATGAGTGCGATAAAAAGACCATATTACAAATAGATTATACTAATGATTGCATGTATAAAAGAAATGAGTATATGGTAGATAACAGTGATATTGTTATGGCTGTGTGGAATGGAAAGAAATCGGGGACAAGCTATACAGTAGAATATGCACAAAAAAAGGGTAGGAGAGTATTAGTTTTAAATCCTGATAAGTTATAATTAAAAAAGACCGTTAAAAACGGTCTTTTTTATCTTAAACGGGCAAGTTTATTCATTATGTATTCTTTATAATTTTTTCGTTGATGTGAATCAACAATATAGTTAGTCAGTGGGAGAGCAGATTCTAAAATAGCCTTTTCATTTTCTTTGGATGTGGACATTTCGGCTTGGTTAAGAAGCATTAAAATTTGTTTGATTGGTTTGTTTGTCCAAGTCATTAGATGTAATCCTTTCCCATTGATATATAACTAATTATATCAACAATGATTATCTAATGCAAGAAAAATAAAAATAAATAAGGGGGAAATCAATGGAAGAATCAAGCAATTGGGTAGTACAAAATCTACAAAATGCACTCGCAACTTGGAATGATAAGTTAAGTGAAATATGGCTTCTCATCACTCAAAGCCCCGAAGAATTTAAAGATGGTACTATATGGAATGTTATTATAAACATTCATGGAGCACTACAGGCGATTGGTTATTCGCTTTTAGTGCTCTTTTTTGTTGTAGGCGTAATGAAAACCTGTGGCAATTTTGCAGAAATGAAAAGACCTGAAATAGCATTGAAAATGTTTATAAGATTTATTCTTGCAAAAGCATCTATCGACTATGGTCTAGAATTGATGATGGCATTATTTGATATAGTGCAGGGAATAGTTGCAAAAATTATGGCAACATCAGGCCTTGCATCCATTGAACAAACTGTTTTACCAGATTCAATTATTCAATCTATCGAAGAAAGTGGATTTTGGGAAAGTGTACCTCTATGGGCAGTAACCCTTATAGGTAGTCTGTTCATAACTGTACTTTCATTCATTATGATTATGACAGTTTACGGACGATTCTTTAAGATATATCTTTATACAGCGATTGCTCCGGTTCCTCTTGCTTCATTTTCGGGAGAGCCATCTTCAAGTGTCGGTAAGAGTTTTATTAAATCTTATGCTGCAGTTTGTTTGGAAGGTGCAATAATTGTACTTGGTTGCATAATTTTCTCATTGTTTGCTGCTTCACCACCTGTTGTTGATGAAACAGCGGCGGCAGTAAATCAGGTATGGACTTATGTCGGTGAGCTTATATTCAATATGATTGTTCTTGTTGGTACTGTCAAAATGAGTGATAGGGTAGTTAAAGAAATGATGGGATTGTAAAAAAACACTTTACAAATTGCGATTTCGTGGTATAATGGCAGTATAAAATTTGCGATTTTGCATATATTTAAAATAACAGAATTTGCGATTTTGAGGTGTTTAGTGTGTTTAAAAGAAAAATTTATGACAAATTGTTGGAATGGAAAAGAGAATCGGATGGTAAAACAGCTCTACTTATTGAAGGTGCAAGACGAATAGGAAAATCAACTGTTGCAGAAGAATTTGGAAAGAACGAGTATGAAACATATATTCTCGTGGATTTCTCAACTGCATCAAAAACAGTAAAGGATTTATTCGAAGATGTTTCTGACCTTGATTATATTTTTCTTCAATTACAGTTGCAATATAAAAAAGATTTGGTTGAGAGAAAATCACTTATTATTTTCGATGAGGTTCAGCTTTGCCCTAAGGCCCGTCAGGCAATCAAATCACTTGTAAAAGACCATAGATATGATTATATAGAAACAGGTTCGCTTATATCAATCAAAAAGAATGTAAAGGATATTCTGATTCCTAGTGAAGAACGTAAAATTTCTATGTATCCTATGGATTATGAAGAATTTCGTTGGGCTCTGGATGATACAACTACAGTTCCTCTTATGCAAAAATGTTTTGAAAGTAATAAGGGTGTCGGAGAGCAACTCAACAGAAAACTTATGCGTGATTTTAGATTGTATATGTTGGTTGGTGGTATGCCGCAAGCTGTCAGTGAATATATAGAAACAAATAATTTTAGAAAGGTAGATGCAGTAAAAAGAGATATTCTGAAGCTTTATACAGATGACTTTATGAAGATTGACCCGACAGGTAAGGCTTCTATGCTATTTGATGCTATCCCTGCACAGCTTAATAAAAACGCTGCAAGATATCAGGTGTCTAGTGTTCTGTCAGATGAACGAGCTGAAGGTCTTCTTGAACTTATTGCAGAAATGAAAGATTCAAAAACCGTTCTTGTATCATATCATGCAAACGACCCGAATGTAGGTCTTGCAAACAATAAAGACTTAAGTAAGTTTAAACTTTTCATCTGCGATACAGGTCTTTTTACAACACTTATGTTCAAGGATAGTGATTTTACTGAAAATACTATCTACGAAAAACTTTTAGGTGATAATTTGGGTGCGAATCTCGGCTACTTATATGAAAACGTTGTGGCTCAGATTTTAACAGCAAACGGAAACGAACTGTTTTACCATACCATAAAAAATGAAGTTTCAAGACATAGTTATGAAACAGATTTTTTAATAACACGAAAAAGTAAAATTTGTCCTATTGAAGTTAAATCATCAAATTACAGAACGCATAAATCAATAGATGCTTTCTGTGAAAAATATTCTTCCAGGATTCTGAATAAGTACCTAATTTATACTAAGGACTTTAGTAAGGATAAGGACATATTTTGTTTGCCAGTTTATTATTCTCAATTTATTTAAATATTATTTTCTTTGAGCATCACTTCGGTGGTGCTTTTTCTTTTAGATTGGAGGATTGTTATTGGAAGTAAAAATTAACAGAGAAATACGAGATTATAGTGAAACTGTATATTTCGGTCTTAATCTTCGTCAGTTTATATTTTCGGTTCTAGCCTGCGGTATAGCAGTTGGATTGTACTTTCTTCTTAAACCGTTTTTCGGTATTGAAACACTCAGTTGGGTGTGTATTGTAGGTGCAGCTCCTTTTGCAACCCTCGGCTTTTTCAAGTATCACGGAATGACAGCTGAAAAGGTTTTGTTCACGTACCTTAAAAGTGAAATTCTTATGCCGAGAGAATTGAAATTTATCTCGACAAATTATTATGACAATATGGAAAGGAATGGTGATGATGTTCGACCTAATCGGAAGCATAAAAAAGAAAACAGGACTCGATGACTTATTTGGGGATGGAATGTCTGTCCCCAAATCTGTTCAGGATGTCATTAAAATTGATGCCGTATATTCAGACGGTATTTTTATGACAGGAAAGGACAGATATTCCAAAACATTTAAGTTTACCGATATAAATTATACTGTATCAAGTAAGGAAGATAAAGAAGCAAACTTCCTTCGTTATAGTGAGATTTTGAACTCACTTGAAAACGGTATTTCAAGTCAGATTACTATCATCAACAGAAAGCTTAAAAAGGCAGAGCTTAAGGAAATTGCACTTCTTGAAAGTACAAATGATGATAAGGACAAATACCGTAAAGAAATCAATGATATGCTGACTATGTTGGCTAACGGAGCAAATGCCATTGTTCAGGATAAATATGTTACGCTCACAATTCAGAAAAAGACAGTTGAAGAAGCACGAAGTCATTTTAACCGTGTTGGTGCAGATTTGATTGCACACTTCTCAAGACTTGGTTCAAAGTGTACCGAGCTTGATTTGACGGAAAGACTTCGCATTATTCACGATTTCTGCAGACCTAAAGAGTCAGCAGATTATCATTTTGATTTGAGAGATACAATGCAGAAGGGGCAGAATTTTAAGGACTATATCATACCGGACGGTTTTGAATTTAAGTCAGATTATTTCAAAATCGGTGACAGATTCGGAAGAGTTCTGTTTATCCGTGATTATCCCTCATATATCAAAGATAGTGTTGTGTGGGAGCTTACGGACATAAACAGAAATATGATTTTTAACTTTGATATTGTCCCGGTATCAACAGAAGAAGCACAGAAGTTTGGAGAAAGACAGGCACTCGGCATAGAAACAAATATCGCTAACTATCAGAGAAAACAGAATGCCAATAATAACTATACTTCTGTTATTCCTTATGACCTTGAACAGCAGAGAAAGGAAATCAGAGAATTCCTTGATGACCTTACAACTCGTGACCAAAAAATGTTTAAGGTTGTAATTACTGTTATGCACACAGCAGATACTCTTGAAGAACTCAACAGCGATACTGAAGCAATTCAGGCAACGGGCAGAAAGCACATGTGTCAGCTTGGTGTTCTTAAATATCAGCAGTTGGATGGCTTTAATGCCGCACTTCCTATCGGTATAAATAAAATTGAAGCAAGGCGTACTCTAACGACAGAAAGTCTTGCTGTTTTTATGCCCTTTAAGGTTCAGGAAATTCAGCACGATGGTGGTGTATTCCAAGGTGTTAATGTTATCTCTAAAAATATGATTATTGTAAATCGAAAGTTCCTGCTTAACGGTAACTGTTTTATTCTTGGCGTTTCAGGTTCAGGTAAATCCTTTACTGCAAAAGAAGAGATGGTAAATCTTCTTCTTTCAACCAATGCTGACGTTATGATTATTGATCCTGAAAGAGAATACTCTGAACTTATTGAAGCAATGGGAGGTCAGGTTATCGAACTTTCAGCAAAGAGTAAAAATCATATTAACTGCCTTGATATTAACAAGGAGTATGCAGACGGTGCAAGTCCTATTGCATTTAAGGCTGAATTTGTACTTTCTCTCTTTGAACAGGTTATGGGCAAAGACGGTATTGATGCTATTCAGAAATCAATCGTTGACCGTTGTTTGACTAATGTTTATAAGAACTATATCAAGAGAGAATATACGGGTAAAGTACCTACACTTGTTGACCTTTGTAATGATTTGAGAAAGCAGCCTGAACCCGAAGCTACTGAACTTGCAACAGCAATGGAACTCTTTGCTTCAGGTTCGCATAGCACCTTTGCACAGAAAACCAATGTAAATATTGAAAACAGACTTATCTGTTATGACATTCTTGAACTTGGTAGTCAGTTAATGCCTATCGGTATGCTTGTAGTTCTTGATAGTATTCTCAACCGAATCACAAAGAACAGAGCTGAGGGCAGAGAAACATATATCTTCATTGACGAGATATATCTTCTTTTCCAACACGAATATTCTGCGAACTTCCTTTTCACCCTTTGGAAACGAGTTCGTAAGTACGGTGCTTATTGTACGGGTATCACACAGAATGTTGATGACCTTTTGCAGAGCCACACTGCACGAACAATGCTTTCAAACTCCGAGTTTATTATAATGCTCAATCAGGGTTCAACAGACAGAGAAGACCTTGCAAATCTTTTACAGATTAGTGAAACACAAATGACCCACATTACAAATGTTGAAGTCGGTCACGGTCTTGTTAAGATTGGCTCTGCACTTGTTCCTTTTGAAAGAAAGTTCCCCAAAAATACGGAACTTTATAAGCTTATGACAACGAAAATAGGTGAGTAGTTATGAGTAGGGGAATCAAAACTCGTGATGTAGTAAAAGATATTAAGGTTCACGATACTGCTGTAAATGTCGGTGACAGAATGAAAAACATCGGTGTCAAAACAAAAGATACAGTTAATGAAAATATAAATCAACCTGATAATGTTTCTCCAGAACAGTATGCAACTGATAAAGTAACGGAATCAATACGAACAGGCAGTGAAACTGTTGCTGTCGGTACAGAAAAAGCTGTTCGTAAAGGGGTAGGAAAAGCCAAAGAAAAGGTTAAAGAAAAAGTAGCAGAGAAAAAGGCAAAGAAAAACGAAGACAGTCAGAAAAAACAGGAAATTCCTTCTGATGAAAACTCTGCTACTGAAAACAAACCTGAACAGACAAAGAGTGAACTTAAAAAGAATACTGATAAAACTACTCAGGCGAAAGCAGATAAAGGTGATGCTAAAGTTGTTAAAGAAAAGCAAGATAAACCTGCAATAAAAGAAAAAACTCAAGCACCGCACAAAACAAAGGCGCAGCTTGAAGCTGCAGTTGAGGAAATAAAGAAGCCTCGACAAAGAAAACAAACTGCACCTAAGACTAAAGGAAAAGCTACCATTAAAAAAGTCGGTGCAGAAAAGCAAACTGTTAAGACGATTAATAACGAAGCTCATAAGATAAAGCAATCAAAGAAAAGCCTTGATGCAACTGCAAAAAGCATAAAAAAGGCTGACAAAACGGTAAAAACTGCAAAGAATACAGTGAAAACAACTGCATCCACAACAAAGAAAACTGCCGAGGTTGCAAAGAGAACTAAGCAGACGGCACAAGCAACTGTAAGAGTAACTATTAAGACGGTTAAACTTGCTGCGAAAGTTGTGGTTGAAGCGGGAAAGGCTGTTGTTGCAGGTGCTAAAAGTATAGGTGCAATTATTGCCGGAAGTGGTGTTCCTGCGGTTGTTGTAATTATCATTATCTGTTTAATCGGTGCTATTGGCGGTACTTGTTTCGGTATCTTCCTTGCAAACGATGAAACAACGGGAACACAGAAAACAATGTCACAGGCAATATCTGAACTCACATCAGAACATTATGCAAATTTAACTGCTATGAAAGCATCCTACACTTATGATTTACTTGAAGTGCAAGGAAATACTTCGATAAATTGGAAGGATGTTCTTGCAGTATATGCAGTGAAAACAACCTCAGGCGATAATCCGCTTGAGGTTGTAACTCTTGATGACGAGAAGATGGAACTTCTTCGTGGCATTATGAAGGATATGAATAAAATGACAGGTGTTGTGACACTTAAAGTTGTAGCAGAAACAACCGTTACAACAGATGAAAACGGTAATTCTATCAAAACAACAACTTATGTTACAAAGAAGGTTCTTACAGTATCAATTCTTCAGTTGAACGTAGATGAAATCTCTGCATTGTATAATTTCAATGACGAACAAAAATCTTTGTTGGCTGAGCTTATGAGTTCTGAATATGATGTTTTATGGAATGAACTTGTAGGAACAAGTGGACAAATCATTCAAGGTAACAGTTCTTATGTCGGTACAGGTATGTTTGTATGGCCTTTTGCAGAAGACCAATATATATCTTCTCCTTTTGGTACTCGTGTTGACCCGATTTCAGGTGAAATTAAAACTCACGGTGGTACAGATATAGCAGCTCCTCTTGGAACTCCTATTCTAGCGGCTGCAGACGGTGTAGTCGTTGCTGCAACTTGGCACAACACCAGTGGTTATTATGTAAGAATAAAACACAATAACACTTATTCTACACTTTATGCTCATTGTTCAGTGTTATATGTTACAGCAGGGCAGGAGGTGAAACAAGGACAAGTAATCGCAGATTGTGGTTCGACAGGTTATTCAACGGGACCGCATCTTCATTATGAGGTTATTCAGAATGGAGTAAGAGTAGATGCGTTAAATTTTTATAAACAAGAATAATATAAAAAGAGAGGACTCCGTTATTGAAGTGACATTAGTTGTATGCTTCAAACGGAGTCTTTTTGTTTTTTTAATTATTAATACGTGAATCCAAGTTAGGGGAGAGTTGTATATTTAAATATTGTGTTATTTTAATTGCTTTTTAAACTCTATCTCAAATACAATATTCCCAAGAGTAAACATCATTGCACCAATAAAAATAATGGATAAGAGTATCAATATTATGAATTCTTTCACAATTAATGTATGTAGAAAGAATTCCATGAAAAGACATACAAATCCATAAACATAAGTAATAATTGTGAAAAGCATTGCAATGTAAAAACCATTTTTTATCATGATGTAATATGGTCTATCACGAAGATAACATTCATACTCAAACTGACTTTTTAGTTTTTTCTTTTCTTTTTTATTCATATAATCACCTCAACATCACTTCATTATTATAATCGTATATAGAAGTTGTTTTGTGACAGAAAATATATAAATATTTTGTCACAAAATGTTATTTAATTTCGATTGATATTATATAGGATGATGTTAATTCATTCGTTATTACAAAGGGACTCGGGGTTATTTTATGGGTGTGTTGATTGATAATAATATAGATAATAAAGAAAAGGTGAAATCAACCGTTTTGGAATTCCTTGAGAAAAATGAAATTCCATATAGTTTAACAAAAAATGATACTTTTGAAAGTATTTGCATTGATTTGAACTTTGAGAATGAAACACTTAAAAGTGATTTCTATTATGCTCCGTTGGTGATAGAAACAAGCGATAAAGATGTTTATAAAGTTTATCCTAATGAGATAATGCATATTGCCATAGAAGATAGAGAATCAGTTCTTTACTTAATTGATAAGAAAGTCATAAGAACAAATTATAATATATCTCATTGGGAGGAACTCTTGTCATCAAGATGCTTTAAAAGACCCCATCATAGTTATATCGTTAATCTGAATTATGTAACAGAAGTAACTCAAGATTATGTATATTTAAAATACAGAAATAATCAATACACTATTTATACTTCACAAAGAAAGGTTAGAAAGTTTAAAAGAGCATTTTTGAGTTTTGGAAAAGAAGAATAAAATAGTTTACAATACGACAAAAACAAGCCGACGGGGTTTTTCAGTCCTGTCGGCTTTAATGCTGTGAAAAATATTTTTGAAAATTTATTTTATTTGAGGTTGAAAATATTTTTTTCAAGGTAATGCAGTATATGAAACCGAAAAAAGGAGGTGAGATTTATGTTTGAAAAGAATTTTAATTTAGAAGGAAATGCGCACGATACGGATTTGAGTGTTGATAGAATACTTGAAAATGCTTATCAAAGAAGTGGTGGGACAAAAGGTATAAAAGGACCTAAACAAGATGAACCTATTGAAGAATTGACAAAATGATTTTATGATTGTGTACATTTGATAGAATTGTGATTAACTGAATACAGAAAAAACGTCCCGTTGTGTTCATTTTGAAATTAAGTGTTAGAAATATTTAGATCCAGTAAATCCAGAATTACTCCAATGTCCTACTACCTTAATAATTCGGCCATCATCATTATAATATACTTCGTAGGTATCATGTCCTTTTGAGTTGTTCATAGGAACCAATATTTGGACATAATCACCCATATATTTATAAATGATCCCGTCAGGATCTTGAATAGCATCATATTTTAGCATATCCAAAATAGATAGTTTTAATTGTCTTGGATCAAGGTACTTTGACATTTGTTTTCCTCCTTGTACAAGTTTTGCATATTTATATAGTAAAACACAAGGGGACGATTATCTTGTGTTCTGTGCTTTATTTCCTTAATTTAATTTTAGTTATTCATTTTATTTCTATTTATAACATAATCGTATTTCATTGCCTTTTGTGACAAAAGGCTTCTATTTCTATTATTGCAAAAACATAGTTTATTTTCAATATAAATACAAAAACGTAGAAAAAGGCCACAAAAAAGTAAAAAATTGCAACAAAAAAGATAAGAAGATAGTGGATAGTGTCGGCTATTTGTATAAATATTCGTTTTTAAGATATATTATCATCTGACATTTTTCATGTAATTATTGTTATTTGTTGTGATTTGTGCAATTTTTAATGTAAAGTACAAGGTTTTTTAATCATCTATAACAAAGTTAATTTCTAAATAGAATAAAAGTATATCGTTTTCGTCGAATTTATACGCATTTTTGTATAAAAGATTGTTTTATGTGGCTTGTGAATAATATAATCAAACTAATAATTAGTTTTAATTATTTTATTCGTATAACGTAATGTTACATAACTCGAGGGGAAGTAAATGACTTTTCAAGATTTTTTATGTCAAGAGTATTCTTTAATTATTTCAATAGTGGGAACCATATTAGGCATTATTATGTCAATAGTTGGTGAAACTCGCGAAAAGGAAACAGTCAAAAAAATTGGTATAATACTTTTAGTTGCTTTTTTAATCTGTTGCGTCATAATGTTACAAGCTCGATATGGAAACATCTCATCTGACAATGAATATAAAACAACTACCAAACTTAATAGTGAAAGTACAACCTTATCCAACGCAAATAATATGATTGATTATGCTGATAAAGAATTCAATTCTACTACTACATTTCTTGCAGATGACACAAATAACAAGGCCGTAGAAGTTGAACCTATAACCCCAAAAACCTTATCTATTCCATCTATAGAATCATCAAATTATACAATAAAACAAAATACTATTTTGAAACTTAACGGACATATTTATGAAGCGGGAACTTATAATGACCATACTTTTTCTCCTAGTCTTTCCGGTATACACCGGTTTGAATTTTCCAATGTATCAGATGGAACAGATTTTAAACTGTACATTTATAACTCCGGTTGGGAGCGACTCCAATATTCTTATGATTTAGATAATGGGGACGGAATAACGATATCCCTTAAAGCCAATAACAAATATATTATACGAGTAGAACAGTATAAAAATACAGGTTCGTATACTTTGAATATTGGACAGCCAAAGCCACTTGTTGACATTTCTTTATACACGTCAACAAGCGACAGCATTCAATTCACGAATCAACAAAACAACTATTCATTTATACCAGAGAATAGTGGAACCCACCGGTTTGAATTTTCTAATGTGCCAGATGGAACAGACTTTAAACTGTACATTTATAATTCTGGTTGGGAGCAAATTAAATATTCTTATGATTTGGATAATGGAGATGGAATAACAATATCTCTTTCAAAAGATAAAATTTATTATATCAGAGTTGTTCAATATAAAAATTTGGGTTCGTATACTCTTAATATAGGTCATAAGAAAAAAATTACCACTATATCAGGGTATACATCTGTTTCTGACAGTATACAATATACTGGCCAAACGAATGATTATGCGTATAGTGCCAAAATCAGTGGTGTTCATAGATTTGAATTTTCCAATGTGCCAAACGGTGTAGATTTTAAATTATATATTTACAACCCTGGTTGGGAGCAAATCAAATATGCTTATGATTTGGATAATGGTGACGGAATAACAATTTCACTTATAAAAGACAAAATATATTATATTCGTGTTGAACAATATAGAAGTAATGGCTCGTATACGCTCAATATAGGCAATAAAAAAAGCATTATAAAAATATCTGAGTCTATAGGTGTTTCTGATAGTATACAGTATACTGACCAGGAAAACGATTATTCTTTTTTTGTAACCGAAAGTGGGAGCTATAAATTTATGCTTTCCAATATACTAAACGGAACAGACTTTAAAATGTATATTTACAATTCAGGATGGGAGCAAATCAAATATGCTTATGATATGGATGCAGGTGACTCTATAGTTGTACCTCTTTCTTCCAATGAAGAATATTTTATTCGGGTTGTATATTATAGAAACTTTGGAAAATACAACTTAAGTGTTTCGAAACAAAAGTGAAAATGGTTTATACGTAACTGTATAATTTTTTTAAACAAATCAATTAAATGTCTAATTTGTTATAATGTTATTATGTTGTGAAAAAATGTTATTTTATTATAATTATGTTGTCTACATAAGGTGTTTTAAGTGATAATTTTTCGGTTAGGAGACAGGAATAATCGTCAACCCTTCTTTATATATCAATATTGTATTTTTGGGAATTATTATATAACAATACAACAATATGCTACACACCCCTTATAATTTCCAAATTATAGTAAGGAGTTACATAAATGGAAAGAGAATATGAGCTTTATAGAAGTCAATTGAGAGGTTACCTTTTTGAAATAATCATTATGGAACTCTTGCTAAAAAGTCAATTTTCAGAAATTAATGTTGCAACTGAACCTAATGACAGAGTGCGAGAAATTAGACCTGGTTTTATTGAATTTAAAGGACGTGGTTGTTGGCATCAAATTGATTGCCCATGTGATTATTCCAATCTCATTCCTTTTTCATATCCTCTGCGTCTTTTGGGGGAGGTTAAATTCTATAAAACACCTTTGGATAAAAAGCATATTCGAGAATATATCGGTGTAATTAAAGATCTTCAAGAAAATTACTTTGTTGCCGATGGAGTAAATCCGGGTGATTTTTATCCAAGGAAAATGGAAATAGGTGTTTATTTTTCCGCTAATGGGTTCCAAGCAGAAGCGGAAAAATTGGCATATGCTCATGGAATCAAAACGGTTTCGTATGAAAACAATTATCTGATTAATGAACTAAAATTGCTAGTTGAAGAACTGGAAAGAAATTATTTGTCAATTAAGTGTATGAAAGATAATACTTGGAATACATTTAGACAGAATTTTATAGAAACTATACGTTTTGGTTATCCTAATCACTATATTCTATATCATCCGCATTTTGCTGATGGATATGATGAGATAATTGATAGAATCAGACAAACTCTTGGCGACATAAGATCCAGTTTTATTGCAACTACTGCTACCGGCGTTTTTATTCACTTTGTTGGTGTTTCTGATTTCCCATATGAATTGTTTCAAGAAAATGATGAAGGAAGATGTCGTGTATATTATGATTATGATAATTTCAGAAACAGATATTTTTGGTTAGAAATCAGTGGTGATAATCAAAGAAGACGGTTTTATTTTACGCCGCCTGAATCGTTGGATTTTGCATCAGTTTTTGGAAATGAGATCGTACTTAATGAAAAAGAAAGACTGTTTCGTACATTGAGTGTTAATATTAGGTTGAATGGCATTTCACGCAGTTTGAAATTGCGTCTTGATGAGGATTGGATGAACGCAATTCGACGCAGACGACAATTCTAATAATGGCAAATTCATCAATAAGTATAAGTACAACTAATAGGAGGATATATGGTATGAATATTATAAAAATTGATTTTTGGGATCCTAATGACGCCTCAGAACTCATTAGTATTGCTAAAGGAAACGAGGGCATTGATACTATTTAGGAAAAGAATTTCAGCGGAGATATTACTACTCTGGAGTTATAAATGCTTAGGAGTTAATGTGATCACCATCATTGTTTCTGTTATTAATACTTTAATACAGAAAAAGAAGGTTTCATCGATTAAAGTCAATGGAGAAACGATTGAGATCAAAAATGTATCTCAAGATTTAATTGAAAAAGTATTAAATGCAAAATTACAATTAACAGAAAGCAACAATGATACCAATTGAAAAAATTATAGAAAACAAAATTAATTTACAAATATGCAGACAAAAAAATATAACTAATTCTGATGCAATTAAAGAAATTTTGAAGGAGTGCTGTTCTGATTTAGAAATCTCAATTCCCACTCTGTTTTACTGTGATTCTTTAACCAAGCCTTTAAGTGCATTTATCTTATGATCAGAACCGTACATAATTTTCGATAACGGATTAATGGAAGTTTTGTATATTTTCAATTCAATAATCACATCTGATTACAACTCTAATGATATAGATAAACTATTTTATAAGCTATTTGCTGAAGAATTGGCTATTAAAGGCGATTTTGTTTATAGTTTATATTTTGCAGGTAAATATAATCAGCATTTTTCTTCGACACCACAGAATCAGATAAAATTGATTTTGTTCGTCATCAATTAACATATCAAATATACTTTCTTATTGGCCACAAATTAACTCATTTAGCTTTAATCAATGCAGACGGCTGGAACATTCCAGATAAATTCTTAAGGCTTATTCAAATTGCAACGCGGATGTTAACTGAAAGATCTATCAAAAGTGGAATGACAGAGACAGATGTATTAACTAAAATTTCAGGTTATTTCTTAAAAGAAGACGTTCAAAATATGGATGAATATATGAATCTAATTATTAAAAGTGACAGGTTTATCCATTTTGTGGAAGAGTGCAATTGTGACTTTATGGGATTTAAATTATTAATGGAACATTATGCGAACCCAAACGAAACAATAAGTGCTATTTCCAATGCTCTGAGCTTTCTGCTCTTATTAGAATGCATAAAAAGTGATTTGTCCCAAGGAATTCATAATCTGAATAATACAAAAAAAGAGGCTGAAGATACTTTGTATTTTTCAGTATTACGTGTACAGGTACTATTAACAATATTACAGATGAATAAAGCAGGAGAAATTAAAATTACCTTAAATGAGGTGAAAGACTGTAGTTTCATCGCAGAACGCTTAGAAACATTTATCGAATCATTACCGGATGAAAATACACTAAAAATGTTTAATAGTAGCATGATTGAAAAAATAAGCAATGAAGACATACTTTCGTACATCATAAAAAAACTATACTATTGTACTGTGGGTTGAATTATAATAACATAAATAATCAAATCTTATAAAAATAGATGTAACAATTACAGAAATTGTTACATCTATTTCTGTTTATATATCATTTTGTTGTTTATAAATTCTCTTGTAATCATCTCAATATTCTGCATACAGCATCCCCACTATATTTGATTCTCTTCTTTCAGTTGTTTTTTACAACCTCCTTTATTTTGTAACTCTATGGAATAAATTAGAGGAGTTCTTACCGAGCATGTGGGATTTGTATAATGATGTACAAAAAGTCGATAATTAAGCATTTTTGTCGAAAAAAGGAGCGTTTTTGTAAAGTGGATTGAGACAAATGATTATGAGGGATACAATTATAGTGTATAAGTATATACCAAATAGTATTGTGTGCATGAAGTATTACTTTTTCTAAAATAAAGATTTAGTATTTGTTATGATATTATATTTGAAGGGTATTTTTTTAGGAGGTTTTTATGAGTTACACATTAAATAATCTTGGGGCAAGAAATTTTGAGCATTTAGTACAAGCATTAAGTAAAAAAATAATTGGGGAAGGGGTAAGTATATTCGGAGCTGGTCCGGATGGTCAAAGAGAAGCAACTTTCAATGGAAAGGCACCTTATCCAAGTAGTTCCGATTCTTGGGAGGGATATTGGATTATTCAAGCAAAGTTTAAAGAACCCAATACTAAAAAAGCGGATTACCTTTGGTTGAAAGACAGTTTTGAATCAGAAATGAATAATTTCAAAGAAAAAAAGGCAGCTGGCAAGCGTCTTCCGGACAATTATCTTTTTTTCACAAATATAGTGTTAACTCCAGTTGCCGAAAAAGGAATAAAAGATAAAATTGATAGTGTTTCAGAACAGTATAAAACTCTAATTCCTAATATACACATAATAGGTGCTGATGATATAACAAAATTTTTAGATGGACATAGAGATGTTGCGACTTCTTATTCTAGTTATATTCTATCGGGAGATATTCTATCTCGTTTATATGAACATGTTACTAATCATGAAATGGAGAGACAGAATGCATTTTTTCGTTATTTGGCACAAGCATTTGATGATGATTATTGCTCAAGAATGGAGCAAGCAGGTAAGGTTACAGATGAAAAAATTTCGATTGACAAAGTATATATAGATTTAAACTTTAAATTTGAAGAAACAGAAAATGAAGGCAAATTTATTGCACATGCCATCAATGTGGGAAATAAAATAAATCGTTTCTCTACTTTAGATAGTCAGAAAGTAATTTCAAACAACAAAATTGACAATACAAACAAATATGTTTTAAAAGGCTCGGCAGGACAAGGCAAATCAACTGTATGTCAATTCTTGGCACAAATTTATCGTGCTACATTTATTAATAATTTTGCAAAAATATTTAGTCCCAAAACTCAAAACTTTATAAGTAGGATATGTGCAGATGGTATTTCCTTGCCCACTTGTCGTCGTGTTCCCATTCGCATTGAATTACGTCTTTATTCTTCTTGGATAAATAACAGACAAAAAGAGAATAAATCAATTGATTTAGTAACATATATATCTTCTATTATAGCGGATAAGTCTTCCCAAAAATTTGATAATGAGACATTAAGGTTGTATTTTAAAAAGTATTCTTGGGCTTTTTTCTTTGATGGGTTAGATGAAGTTCCTGAAACCTCTAATAGAAAGGAATTGATGGATGAAATAAACCGTTTTATGGAAATTGAGTTGCGTCAAGCAGATACAGATGCCTTGTTTTTTGCAACCACTCGTCCTGAAGGGTATGTTGGTGAATTTAGCAAAACAAATTTTACTCATATAGATTTAATACCTCTGGATCGCCCTAGTTGTTTTGAGTATTTAAATAAACTCTTAACAGCTATTGAAAACGATAGTACAAAGCGCAATAATTATTTAGAAATTCTAAATCAAGGGTTGGATAATGAACAAATTGCATTTATGATGAAAACTCCTTTGCAAGCTACGATTATTGCTATACTTGTACGTGCAGGTGGCGAACCACCTCATGATAAATATTCTCTTTTTAAAGAATACTTTGATATTATTTTAAAAAGGGAAAAACAAAAAGGTATGGGTTCAATTTTAAATAGTAATCAAGATCTTGTAGAAGGTGTTTATTATCTTTTAGGTTACGAATTACAAAAACGTTCGTCAACTACAGAAGGAAGTGATGCATTAATATCTTTAAATCGTATGAAGGAGTTGATAAAAGAAAAATTATATATAGACGGTATAGATGAAACTGCACCTAATTATAATGATTTGCTGAATGAAACATATTCTATAGTTGTACATAGAATTAACTTTGCTTCAGAAATAAAAGAAGGTTATATTGGTTTTTCTATTCGTTCAATGCAAGAATTCCTCGCTGCGGTGCACATTGTTATAACCTTTGACGATGCGAAGTTACGAACAGTTTTAAAAGATTTGGCAAAAAGTTCGTATTGGAAAAATACATTTATCTTTTTGGTAGAATGTATCGCAAAGATAAAGTGGTATTATTTGGATCATTTAATTGATACTGTATTAGGTGAATTAAATGGAAGCGACACTAATTCAGAAGAAATGTGTGAAACAAAAAGTATATACTATGGTTCTCAAGTTGCATTTACACTATTGACAAATAATATTTTCAAAAACATACCTAAATATGAAAATAAGTTGTGTAAATACATTGAAAAATATAGCAAACTAGAGTTTTGGGATAATATGTCATCTGTTTTAACTATGTCAGACAAAGTTAAAACAGAGTTAACAGATTATATTATAAATAAAGATTGTCCGACCAATGCAGATTTTGCTTTGGCAGCACTTTTAATTCAAGATAAAAAGAATAAATTAAGGTTACAAGGTTTTTCGCAAAAACATGCTTCAGATATAGCTACTCAATATTTTGAGATATTCAGTTCTTCTTGTCCAGAAGAACTTTACGAAACCGTTTCATTTGCTATCAACAGTGGTACAGTTTTGGAAATTAATTTAACACAAATTAATGATATAATATTGAATATAAAGAATCTTACATCTGATATAGCAAAAGAAACAATCTTTAAAATAGCTGTAAAAAGTTTACTAAAACAAGAACTATTTATGGAACGGAATCTACAAGTTCTAAATGAATATTTAGAATGTGATTTTTCATTAATATGTAATATTTATCGTTTTTCAAAAAAACAAATAGAAATTACGGAGTATCTAAAACTTAATTGTGGCATTCCAGAAATAGACGAATCTAAATTTCATAAACTCATTACTTATGCTGAACAGTATGGGTTAGGTGGATTGTCCTTGATTTTAAAAACAATTGCTAGTTCAAGTACAGATAAATATATTTACTTTTTTAATAACATAAGCAAATATAAAAATGAGGTTTATATGTATAATGAAGAATCGTTAATTATGCAAAATGGACTTATGTGGAAATTGTGGCAACGCTCTCATTGTTCAGAACACCATGATTCTAGCAAATTAATTGGAAGCAATATTGACATATTCAATCATTTTGAATCAATAAATAATTTGACAGACTTATTGAAAGAAGGTAAGACAAACTCACTTTTATATTCATTTTCAATAAGTGTCCCTGTAGAGCACTTTTTTGATTTTCATTCCAAAATGCTTGAATTATTGCCAGAATCAAAAATCACGGAAAATCCATTGGTTTGTTCAATCTTATGTTTCTTGTTTGCTTTGCATTATGAACACGTCTATGCTAAAGAGCATTCTGATTCTAGAACGAAATCATTGGAATCATTAAATAGTTATAGTAACAAAGTTTTCGAATATTCACAAGTAGAAAATGATTTCGCATGGTGGACAAGGAATTTGTGGTGGATATTTTTCTTTAATTTGCAGGGTAAAGATTTTAATAAATATTCCAATTTATCGTTTGCTATTCCAGAGTATTCAAAGAATATAGGTAAATATTTTAGGTTTAGCAATAAAGACTCGGCGAAAATGCTTAAGAATTTAGCACTATATCTTTATTCTACAGAAAATCTCACTGCTTTTGAATTTTTATATGACTTTGTGTTATTAGGTTTAGATTTTGAAACATTACAAGAAACTGATTGGAGTACCTTAGATTGTTTCAATCAACCAAGAATTTGTTGTTTGAAGGAAATGTCGAAAGCTAAAACAAAAGAAGACGTCACAAAAAATCTTCTACCTTTATTAAATGATGAAAATGCCAATTCTTTGGTTTTAGATTTGTCATTAAGACTTGAATTGCCTGAATGTTTTTTGCCGTTGTATATTCATTATCTCGAAAAATATAGAATTGAAAATAATATTGATTATGTCAAGAAATTTGAGAGAAAAATTAGAGACAACATTGCAAAAATGCCAGTGAATATTTGAATGTATCAATAATTAAAAACCGTTTAATAAACATATTATTCTTGTATTCATTAATACGGTATTAAAACAAAAATTCGAATGCTTTACCAATAAGGTAAGGGGTCGGATTTCTTCTGTGTGGTCAGCAAACTATGTCTAATGTATCACGAAGTTTTTCTTGTCTATATTACTCCTCGCTAACGCTATCTTTTTTGCATTATTTTTTCAGAAAACTTCATAAGAAATGCAAGAGAAAAGAAAAAATACTGCACGTGTAGTGTTATTACTATGTTCGCTGGTGGTTAAGATACTGTCAACCTAAGATATGACACATATTATTGTTTTAATCAAATATTCAGGTTTATTACAATATAGATTTACCTCATATATTGTTGTTTTAATTTTGCTTTTAATAAAATAAATTACTCTTTATATAATTATACTTTTATTAAATATATTTCCATAATAGAGAAATTACAATACTTCAAACAAAATGAAACCTTCTTCTATAAAAATGTATGATATTTTACATTGTTATATATTAAGAATATAATTTTATATATGTGCTCACATTTTTATAGAATGTTTCTCAAATTATATTTATCCAACACCTCTTTTTTTCTTTCCGTTGTAATTTCTGTATAGATTTCCGTAATAGCAACGCTACTGTGTCCTAATAACTCTTGTACTGAACGTAAATCTGCACCATTTGATAATAGATTTGTTGCAAATGTATGACGCAAATAGTGTGGGGTAGAGGAGGGGTTAATCCCTGAGTTTGATTTAATTGTTTTATATATGTATTCAATTCCATGAATTCCTAGTTGATTGCCACAATGATTTACAAATAATTTACTAGTGGAGATATTCATTTCTTTTCTAATTTTTAACCACTCGTTAAGATTATCCCAAGTGCCATCACAAGAAATATAGATCAGACGTTGTTTGCGTCCTTTTCCGTGAATCAATAGTGTTTTTTCAGGCTCAATTATATCTTCTATCGATATAGCTGATGCCTCACCAATTCGAATTCCAGTACTTATTAGTATATCAATAAGTGCCAAATTTCTTGAAGTTCTTAATACTTCAGTATTACTTTTAGCTGAGTTTCTTTCTGCTGTTGCAGTTTTAAGAAGCTTGGCTATTTCAATTTTGGTTAAAGTTTTTGGTAGTCTTCGTTCTTTGCGAAACTTAAAGTGACATTTTTGATAGTAGTTTTCTACTATTAGATTTTTTTTATGCAAATATTCGTAAAACATTTTTAGTGTTATCAGTTTGCGACTAATTGTTGTGTCGCACAAATGTTTATCCTGTGACAGGTGAGATACATATTTAACCAATAAATCATTATCAATGTTACCATTACAAAATTTAATAAAGTCATTCAAATCAGAACTGTATGCCAAATAACTATATTCTGAAATATTCTTTGTCGATTTCATAATAGAAAGAAATTCTTCTGCATAAAAATTCAAATTTTCCATATAAAAACACCTCATAATTTGATAAGATATGACCTATTTTATCAGATTATGAGGTGTTTTGTTAGTTTTCTTACAATAACTATAAATTATTG
>JAEIGA010002176.1_pt1 | contig 31287 bp, 21 predicted proteins | sample 9270691 | NCBI WGS metagenome assembly JAEIGA01 (sample SAMN17057246, study PRJNA624740) | gut metagenome | biome: biome; isolation source: fecal sample | host: Bos grunniens | place: China: Xizang | collected 2019
GCAACCCTGATGGCACCAACCCTTATGACCGTTCGTCTGGATGTAGACTGTCTTAGGAGTTACCGAAGCAATCTTCTTAATATTTGAAGGCAAGCTTACCTTATTGGCCCCAAGGTATGTCGCTCCGATTGCCTTTTCGTCACAGACAAGATAATACGGCGTAGGCCCGACATCAAGAACTATCCTACCAGAAGAAGGAACTTTTATATCCTTAGCGCGACCCTGCCAATCGATATGGCGAACCGTTACTCCTTTAGGATATTCCATTTCGATCTTTCCGTGTGCAGAGGCCGCCCAAACTGCCGTAGCGTAATCTTGCTTTCTGCGCTCTCTTAAAAACTCGACCGCCCAGACCGCATTAGCGTTCTTTACGTCGATGCACTTCGAAAGTTTGGGCTTGTCTAGAACCTTTGTCAAATTGGCAAGCGCGGTGAACATGCGCTTGGGGTACGACATCGGATAAAACGTGCACTGACCGCCGGCGCCCCAGTTCGTATTGTAGTAGGGCTCGTCACAGTCTTCGATGTGACCTATCGAAATCGTCCAACATCCGTGCGCGAGCGATACGAGGCAATCGCGCATCGCGTAATTCGTCATGCGCATACGCAAATCGTAGGGTCTGGATTTTACAACATCGCCCGGCCTCTCGGGTCGGAACACGTACTCGTTGCACGCATTGACGAGCATATTTGTATAGCCGTACATCGCGGCGGTTTCCTTAAGCGCCCAAAGCATACCCGGAGACTCGAACTCGCGGCAGATTTCAGACATAGTATAGAAACCCTTCGATTCGATACCGAGAGTATCGACGAGATTGAGATCGAATCCGTTGCGCAAAAGAAATCCGATCATTTCGCAAGAGCTCGAACCGTTGCCGAGCTGAAGATGGTAGCCCGGAAATTCCTTTCTCATGCGCTTGGCGCACTCTGTCGCCCAAACGAGAAGGTGCGGACTTTCAAGACCCTTATAAGGTTTACGGTCTTCGACCTTAACCTCGCCTAAAAGTTCCTTCGAAATAACCTTTCCGCCCTGCTCGTGAAGAATCTGAATCGTCTTGCAGTGCGGATAGCGTTTTATCTGTTCGCGATACGCTTCAACAGCCTTATCAAGTCTATTCGAAATCGCCTGAAGATCCTTCTCATTATAGCGGAGGTTCGCCGGCCAATAAATGCCGTTACAGAAATCGGAAAGCGAGCTTACAGTGATTTTATATTCGGCAAATTCATTCTCGTCTTTCGCGGGAACGGCCCACGCGGTATGGTAGCCCGCCTTGTACATGATCTCGGCGACTTCCGCGCGATTGGGATTGCATTGCGATTTGCCGAGATTCCAGAATCCGAATCCACCCCTGTCTTTTTTGTACGTGTACGCCGTTCCCTGCGGCCAACATGCGTAAGGCGACTCATAGCCGGCTTCACGATCGTTCTTACCTAAAAGCGTGAACGCGGCGTCATGCTTAACGATCGTCGTACCTTTAGCGTCCTTAAACTGATACTTAAGCATATACCAGCCGACTTGATTCATATTGAGATCGACTTTGAGAATCTTCTTCTCACCTTTCTTCGCCAGGCTGAAAGGTATCTCACCAGACTTAAGCGGCTTAAAATTATCATCAAGAATCTCCCAGGCGACAGAGCCCCTGACGTTGTCATGAGAGGCGACAACCTCAACACCGGTCTCGGGCTTCTCGTCGTTGTGAAAAATATTGCCGCGCTCAAACTCAACAATATCCATCTTGTAAGGCGAGGTTCTCAAAGTGCAACCGAACACCTGAATCGACGAGCGAACCTTGTTCTGGTTTTTCGCGCCGATAAGTTCAAAATCGAGGTAGTTGCCTGAATCACGCTGGAAGCGTGGCATGTGGCTGTGACGCTTTGTAATTTCATTATACCCGAAAATCTGCTTGTCGTTGACGACATGGAGCATTTTACCGATATTGATCCGCTGACGAACGAGATATAGCGGAGTTTCTTTTTCTTCACCATTTTCAAGATACTTTAAAACGCCGACTTTACGCACATCTTTGTTTTTTTGCACCGCCTCATCCGAGAGATCGGTAAATGTCGCCGCGACATTCTCAGGATTCGCCGCGACTCCATAGCGCCCGAGGATTGTGCCGAGCACAGGCGTCGTATCCTTACGCGGCACATTCGCGCAAAGAATGAGCGCCTCGTGATAAAATTTACCCGGCACGGTCCAATGCATGTATTCCGGTCCTGTCTGCCAAGGCGTACGGTTATAATATGGATCAGAACCGAATGAACGTGCGTGCTGTGTGCGGATGTGAAGACCCGAATCGCACGACAGTTCCGTGGGCCAAACATCGAACATTCCACCAAGCGTCTTTTTGAACTTCGGATCAATTACGATTTTAGCGTTTTCGCGCATAAGATCATTTACATGACCGCGGCGCGCTGGAAGTTTCATGTTGGAAGCGATCTTTGCCGTATAAGTTTCACATGTCGCCGTAGGATGTGGTTTCGCAGGTTCATCCTTTTTGGTCTGAAGACTAAAAAGTTTAAGATTAACCTTTTTGATTTTCCCCCGATAGGCCATACTGCCGGCGAAATTTCGATCGAGCCATACTTCGGTTCTGTTGCGTTCTTTGTTGTATTCAAACTTGAACTCCACTTCGCGGTTTTCAAAAAGCGGCCAGTCCTTCTCCCATTTCGGCATAAAACTCGTAACCTGCTTATGATCGTAAAGGCCCTTACTGGAATCGAAGAATGGCCTAAACCAATAAATAAACTCGTAACCCCACCAGATGTTGAAAAATCCGATGTAGCGGGTTTTGTGCTTGCTTCTTACATCCAATCTAAGCCCATTATAGTGATACGCGTCAGCTTTTTCCCTTTTACCCCATACATGATGATCGTATTGAGTACGCGGAGCCATGTGAATCGAAATAACATCATTCGTCGATTCGGGATAAAGCTCCATTATACCTAATGCAGGACCGTTGAACTTAACGGTAACTCGCATCGAATCGCTTTCATTAGGCGGCGTGAAAGAATATGAACGAGCCTGAGAGCCCCAATTTTTAGGCACGGCAACCGCCGTCATGCTAAAAAGAATTCCACAGATAAAAAATGCCGTAATTTTTTTCATGGTAATGTTCCTGTAATTCAAAGTCTCCGCAATCTTATGAACCGAGAGCTTCTTTTTTATCCGATCAACCCTGAAATGTTTTTATAAGCGGTGTACTGCGGCGATTCCAGCACGAAACCGCGCGGACGGAAACGGTAAAGGGGCCCTTCGGAATTCGCTCGCACGCTACGCTGCAGACAGTCTTAGCCTTACCCTTCGGCGTATCGGGCGAATGGCGATAGGCGTTATTGAAAACTGCGAGCGCCAGCTTCGAGCCGTCCGCAGCAGTTATTTCAACATCATAAAGCGCCGCACGGACATTCCTCAGAGCGTCTGCCTGAGGAATAATGATCTCAAATACGGGAACCTTCCGCTTTCCTTTACGTACCATACCTTCCGAAAGCCTAATCTCCAGCGCTGCACTCTTTGAAAATTCCGGCGCCATGGCCTTAGCTTCGCGCACCTTGAAATCGAACGGTTTTGACTCTGCCGCAGGAAGAGGCATTACAAGATCCGGCCCCAGCGATCCGCCGCTGATGGCTTCGCGCTTAGAGAATGTCATGTGATCCGAATAAACTCTTACGAGCTGTTCCTGGCGACACTCTAAACGGTTTAAAACATCCGTCGCTTTAACGCCGTCCAACTCACGGGCGTTCTTTTTCTTTTTGTTGGCGTTGTAATTCTCGTAACCGGCATCGGGAAGTTTGACGCCCGGCACTGAAAACCCGACATCTCGAAGCGTGCCGCAGCCTACGGACGTGAAAGCGCCCTGCCAAATATTGCGCTCGTCAGTAATGGAAGTATGGGAATGGCCGGAGAATGTTACGGCGTTCGGAAACGCCGTCAAAGTTTTGGTTGAGTCGCCGTTATCCTGACCCCAGACGGTCGGCCCGTATACGGTCCCCTTCGGGTGCGGATGCTGAATATGGAAAAACGGCCGTGACGGATCAAGCCTCTTGCCGTTTTTAAAATACCAATCAGGAATTTCATCGGTAAATCTCTCGATCTTTCCGTTACAGTCTCCGATCATCCAATTGAAACCCACAAACGAATAACCTTTTATCGTCTTCTCGAATACGCTCTTCCACTCTTCATGAAACGCTAAATCCCACCACTTGGCGTAATCGGTCGAAAACGCTTTCTCGCGCGCGACGTCTTTATCGGAATATACGCGGCGCGCCCGTCCGATATAATTGTCGTGGTTGCCCGTGACGAAAAACTTTTCGACTTTTCTCCCGTCAGGCGCCCGGTTGTTCGGGAAAACGCTCTCCCACGCCTTACCGACCGCGAGAAGTTCGTCGCCGAGGCCAAAATGCGCCATATCGCCGGCGATTACTACGGCATCGGCACCGGCATCGCGAAAGCGCATTAGCGTAGACTTAAATGTCTCTGTACAATAATGGAGATCAAGGCCCGCGCCGCCTTTCGCCATCGCAATATGAATATCAGAAACAACGCCGAACGTCAGCTCGGGACGACCCGGCTCCAGCGCCTTGCCTGTCGCCGCGAAAACACGGTTCGCGCCAAGGGCGAAGGAACTTGCAAGTCCCCCGATAAAAAATCGCCTCGTCAACATCATTTATCTCCTTGCCTACACGTTTTCATTAATATCAAACTAATACCATGTTCCATAAACAACAGAGTAAAAAGAGGAATATCATCTGGATTTTTTATCCAGTTCGTCCTGCGTCGGTCGGCGAAAAGCAAAAACGGCGATTTCAAGACCAACAAGCGAAAGAATCGTTGCCGTAACGGCCAATACATACATACCGGCGGCAGCCGTCATACCAATCCCCGCAGACACCCAGATCCCTGCAGCAGTCGTTAAGCCATGTACAGCATGACGGCGATCCATGATGATTGCGCCGGCGCCGATAAAGCCGATCCCGCTGACAATCTGCGCGGCGACTCTTGAAGGATCTCCGTCTCCGTCAAAGCCATATTGCGACAACAGCATCAGAAGCGCTGAGCCAATAGAAACCAAAAGATGAGTGCGTAACCCGGCAACCTTAGAGCGGTATTCACGCTCCAACCCGATGAGACCGCCGAATAACGCCGCCAACAACAGACGATAAATCATCTCTGTGTTTTCAATCATCCTGAACCTTTCGTCCGACGGGCGAGAACTTACAGCGCACGCCCGTCGGTTTATTGTAAAACAGCATTAATTTCTGAGCGCCGCCTGAGCCGCCGCGAGACGCGCGATCGGCACGCGGTAGGGCGAGCAGCTTACATAGTCAAGCCCGAGCTTGTGGCAGAACTCGACCGAGGTGGGATCGCCGCCGTGTTCACCGCAGATTCCGCAGTGGATCTTCGGACGGGTCGCCTTTCCGTTGACAACGGCCATCTCCATGAGTTTACCGACGCCTTCCTGATCGAGCTTCGCGAACGGATCGTTCTCGTAGATCTTGTGATCGTAGTAGGAGTTAAGGAACTTGCCCGCATCGTCGCGCGAAAATCCGAACGTCATCTGGGTAAGATCGTTCGTGCCGAAGCAGAAGAACTCGGCCTCCTCGGCTATTTCGCCCGCGCAGAGCGCCGCGCGAGGAACTTCGATCATCGTGCCGACCTCGTAATTGAGCTTGATCTCGGCGGCCTGGATCTCGTCGTTCGCCACATGGACGACGATGTCCTTGACGAACTTGAACTCCTTGAGATCGCCCGTGAGAGGAATCATGATTTCGGGCTTAACGTTCCATCCCTTGTGACGGCGCTGAACCGCGATCGCCGCGCGGATAATCGCCTTCGTCTGCATGCGCGCGATTTCGGGATAGGTTACGCACAGACGGCAGCCGCGGTGACCCATCATCGGATTGAACTCGTGGAGAGAGTCGATGATGTCTTTGATTCGGCTGATGGGCTTATGCATCGTCTTCGCGAGAAGCGCAATCTCGTCCTCGGTATGGGGAACGAACTCATGAAGCGGCGGATCGAGGAAGCGGATCGTGACGGGCTGGCCGTCAAGCGCCTCGAAGAGCTGCTCGAAGTCGTCCTGCTGATAGGGGAGAATCTTCGCGAGCGCGAGACGGCGCTCTTCAACCGTGTCGGAGCAGATCATTTCGCGGAACGGCGTGATGCGGCTCTGCGAGAAAAACATGTGCTCTGTGCGGCAAAGCCCGATACCCTCGGCGCCGAGCTCGCGGGCCTTCTTGGCGTCGCGCGGCGTATCGGCGTTTGTGCGGACTTTAAGCTTGCGGAACTTGTCGGCCCACATCATGATGCGGCCGAACTCGCCGACGATGGACGCGTCGACCGTCGGGATGACGCCGTCGTAGATGTTGCCGGTCGAGCCGTCGATCGAGAGCCAGTCACCCTCCTTAAAGGTCTTGCCGGAAAGGACGAACTTCTTATTCTCCTCGTCCATGATGATTTCCTGGCAGCCGGAGACGCAGCACTCGCCCATGCCGCGGGCTACGACGGCCGCGTGGGAAGTCATGCCTCCGCGGACGGTCAAGATCCCCTCGGCGGCCTTCATGCCCTCAATATCTTCGGGCGAAGTCTCAAGGCGTACGAGAACGACCTTCTCGCCGCGGCTCTTCCACGCCTTAGCGTCGGCGGCGGTGAAAACGATTTTACCGCAGGCGGCGCCGGGCGACGCGGCGAGACCGCGACCGATCGGCTGGGCCTTCTTAAGAGCGACAGTATCGAACTGCGGGTGAAGAAGTGTATCAAGATTTCTGGGGTCGATCATGAGAACGGCCTCTTCTTCGGTGCGCATTCCCTCGTCGACGAGATCGCACGCGATCTTGAGCGCGGCCTTAGCCGTGCGCTTGCCGTTGCGCGTCTGGAGCATAAAAAGTTTCTTGTTCTCGATCGTAAACTCCATATCCTGCATATCGCGGTAGTGGGCCTCGAGCTTCTTGCAGATATCCTGGAACTGCTTGAAGACATCGGGCATAACCTCCTCCATCTTCGCGATCGGCATCGGGGTGCGGACGCCGGCGACGACGTCTTCGCCCTGGGCGTTCATCAGGAACTCGCCCATGAGTTTTCTCTCGCCCGTCGCGGGATCGCGCGTAAAGGCGACGCCTGTACCGGACTCGTCGTTAAGATTGCCGAACGCCATCATCTGGACGTTGACGGCGGTACCCCAGCTGTAGGGAATGTCGTTGTCGCGGCGGTAGATGTTGGCGCGGGGGTTGTCCCAGCTGCGGAACACGGCCTTGATCGCCTCGAAAAGCTGCTCCTTCGCGTCGGACGGGAAGTCCTTGCCGATCTTGGCCTTGTACTCGGCCTTAAACTGGCCCGCGAGCTCCTTGAGATCGTCGGCGGTAAGTTCAACGTCAAGCTTAACGCCCTTCTTCTCTTTCATTTCGTCGATGAGCTTTTCAAAATACTTCTTGCCGACCTCCATGACGACGTCGGAGAACATCTGGATAAAGCGGCGGTAGCAGTCCCACGCCCAGCGGGGGTTCTTCGTCTGCGCGGCGAGCGACTCGACAACCTCCTCGTTGAGGCCGAGGTTGAGAATCGTATCCATCATGCCCGGCATCGACGCGCGCGCGCCGGAGCGGACCGAAACGAGAAGCGGGTTCTTTGTGTCGCCGAACTTCTTGCCGGCGGACTTCTCGAGCTTGTCGATATATTCCATCACCTGAGCGACGATGTCGTCGCCGACCTTTTTGCCGTCATCGTAGTAGCGCGTGCAGGCCTCGGTCGTGATCGTAAAACCCTGGGGGACGGGGAGCCCCAATCCCGCCATCTCCGCAAGATTGGCGCCTTTGCCGCCGAGAAGTTCGCGCATATTGGTGTTGCCTTCGGTCTGACCAGCACCGAAGAAATAGACATACTTAGTCTCTGCTTTCATTTTCTGCTCTTTTCTTTAATTTTGTTTTCTTTTGTTTAAGCCAAAGTATAGCACATTGCGCCTTCTTCGTCCAGTAATTCAAGAAAAAAGCACTGCGAAAACAGGGTACCCGTTTACGCACAGTGCGCCGCATGGAGAGCGTCGCACGATGCGATCTACACTATCACAGAAACTTTGCCGTAAATGAACGCGGCGAACATTTCACTTTGCTGGGCGGACCTTCCGCGACAACTTCGCCGCCGCACGATCCGCCGCCGGGCCCCATGTCGACAATCCAATCGGCGGAGCGGATTACGTCGATATTATGCTCAATGACAATTATCGTATTGCCCTGATCGCGCAGTTTCAACAGGAGATTCATCAGCTTCGCCACGTCATCGAAGTGAAGCCCCGTCGTAGGCTCGTCGAGAAGATAAAGCGTCCTACCCGTCGAACGCTTCGAAAGTTCCGTCGCAAGCTTGATGCGCTGGGCCTCGCCGCCCGAAAGAGTCGTCGCGGACTGCCCGAGAGCTATATACCCCAATCCCACGTCGACAAGCGTCTTGAGTTTTCTTGCAAGCGACGGAACCTTGGCGAAAAATTCATACGCCTCCGCGACCGTCATCTCCAGCACTTCGGCGATAGACTTTCCGCCGTACATGACTTCAAGCGTCTCGGCGTTGAACCGCTTGCCGCCGCACTGCTCGCACGTCACATACACATCGGGAAGAAAACTCATCTCGAGCTTTCTCAATCCGTCGCCGCCGCAGACCTCACAGCGACCGCCCTTCACGTTGAACGAAAATCGGCCGGCCGTGTATCCGCGCGCTCTCGCCGCCTCGGTCTTCGCGAAAAGTTCACGTATTTCCGAGAAGAAGCCGACATAAGTCGCGGGATTCGAACGTGGCGTCCGACCGATCGGAGACTGGTCGATCTCGATCACCTTGTCGAAATTACCGTCACCCGTAAGCTTCTTATATTTGCCGGGTCTGACTTTTGAATTGTAGAACTTTTTCATCAGCACCCGCTTGAGAGTCTCCCCGACGAGCGTCGACTTGCCGGATCCCGACACGCCCGATACCACCGTGAACGCTCCGATCGGGAAATGCGCCGTAACATTTTTCAAATTATGCTCAGAGCATCCTGAGATTGTAAGAAAGGAGTTAGGGGTCAGGGGATAGGGGTTAGGGGGTAGGGAAGCATTTCGTTTAACTCCTTTACTGACTCCTGCCCCCTGATTCCTGATCCCTGACTCCTGAGAGGAGACTTTCTTCTCTCCCGTCAGATACTGCGCCGTTAACGAGCCGCATTTTAAAAGCCCATCGAAATCGCCCTGGTACATAACGCTGCCACCCTCGCGCCCGGCACCTGGACCCAGATCCACGATCCAATCGGCCGCACGCATCATCTCTTCGTCATGTTCAACTATGACGACCGTATTGCCGCGGTCACGCAGCCCCTTTAATGTAGCGATAAGCCTCTCATTGTCACGCGGATGCAACCCTATCGTCGGCTCATCAAGAACGTAAAGAACTCCCGTCAATCCCGATCCGATCTGGGTCGCCAGCCGTATGCGCTGCATCTCTCCGCCCGAAAGCGTCGACGATGCGCGGTCGAGCGTAAGGTAATCAAGTCCGACATCGATAAGAAACTTCAGTCGTCTGCGGATTTCCTTCATCACTTCCCCGAGACCCGCAAACCGCGCATCACCCTTGTCGTCGATCGAATCAAAAAATTCAAGAGCATCGGTAATGCTCATCGCCATCACTTCGACGATCGTCCTTCCGGCGACACGCGCCGCTCGCGATTCGGGCCGCAGCCTGGCGCCATTACATTCGGGACAGACCTTGTAATTCTGATACGATTCGTACTTCGCGCGCGTCTCGTCGTCCTCAGCCTCTTCCAGGCGTTTCTGAAGGACGGCGAGAACTCCCTCAAAGGGCTTGTCGACACTGCGCCACGGAAGAACGAGATCCTCCCTGAAGCCGTGCATCAGATTTTTCCGGAAAGCCGCCGGCAGCTTTTCGTACGGCGTCGAGAGATCGATCTTGTACTGCTTCGCTATCTGCTCCAGAAGCGCGTTGTAATACATTATCGCATTGTGGCCCGCACGCCGCCACGGGTGTATGCACTCTCTGAGCGGCAGCGTCTTGTCGGGAACCACAAGGTCCTCGTCGAAGAAATAAAGCTGGCCAAGTCCCGAACAGGCAGGACACGCGCCGAACGGTGAGTTGAACGAAAAACTGCGGGGCTTAAGCTCGTCGAACGAAATCCCGCAATCAACGCACGCGTTCAACTCGGAATAGGTAACGCTCTTGCCTGATCCGACATACTCGACGCACAATATACCGCCGCCCGCCTTAAGCGCAAGCTCGACCGAATCAGTAAGGCGGGTTCTGTCACAGGGAAGCACAAGACGATCAATGACGATATCAATGTTGTGGGATTTTTTCTTGTCAAGTTCAGGGACCTCTTCCAGAAGACCGACAATTCCGTCAACGCGGACTCGAGCGAAACCTTTGCGCTTCAACTCCTCGAAAACGGATTCGTGCCTACCCTTCTTCCCCTTTACTACAGGCGCGTAGATTATAGCCCTGCCTTCCGTCTTTAAAACGGCATCGACGATCTCTTCTGCGCTTTGACGCCTGACCGCCTTGCCGCATTCGGGGCAGTGGGCGACGGCTGCGGAACCGTAGAGAAGCCGCAAATAATCGTGTATCTCGGTCACTGTCGCGACGATGGAGCGCGGATTTCCGCTGGTTGTCCGCTGCTCGATCGAAATCGCCGGGCTTAAACCCTCTATCTTCTCGACATCTGGTTTCGCAAGCCGATCAAGAAACTGCCTCGCGTAAGCCGAGAGCGACTCGACGTATCTGCGCTGTCCTTCGGCATAAAGCGTGTCGAACGCGAGCGACGACTTTCCGCTGCCGGAAAGTCCCGTTACCACCGTAAGCGAATTGCGGGGGATCGTGACATCGACCCCTTTGAGGTTATGCATTCGCGCATTCGTTATCTTGATGTCCATCAGATTATTTTGTCTCTTCCAAAGCCTCTTCTTCGCGCGACCTCAACAGCAAAGAGGGGTTATCCCGGATTTCGTCCGCAAACACCCTCAGCGACGCTGAAGCCATCGAAAGGTTTTCCAAAATCGCCTTAATGTCAGGGCTGGAATATTCGACCAGTTCATTCAGATTCGAAGTAAGTTCAGAGGTCGCTTCGACCGTCGCAACCACATTGCTCCCCAGCTGCGGAAGATTCATTCTGTTCAGATGGTTCGCCGTTTTTGTAAGGGAATCGGACAGGCTTTCAAGCAGCGAGGGCTCCGGAGGGACAAACACATTCTGCGGAGACCATGTAATCGGCGATTGCTCCCGCAAGACGCTCGGATAATCAAGATCCAGCCGCGACAGCCCCGTTATGCCGTTGGTGCGAAGCGTAGCCCTAAGACCGCTTCGGACTTTGTTCTCCAGTGCGGCCGCCGCATCTTGGCCTTCGCCGAGACCAGCCAATTCGGTATCGACGGAAAATACGATATGTATCTTTTCGCGATCGGTTTCACTGGCCGTCGGATAATCTCGCCCGATAAACGAAATCGATTTCACAGACCCGACCTTCACCCCACGAAAAGAAACGGGACTTCCTACGCTCAAACCCGAAACCGGTTTGTCGTAATATGTTTCAACCAGCATCTCTGTCGATATTTTCGCATAACCCAGAAAATACGCCGCTACGGCGACTATCGCCGCCAATCCGACGACCACGATGAAACCTATCTTCGCATAGCTGGGTGAATTTTCTCTGGACATCAGACACCTCCCCTGTTAAAAAAACGCTTTACAAAAGCATCCTTGCTTTTAAGTTTAAGTTCTTGAGGAACGCCGAGCTCAACCATCCCGCGGCGCTCTCTGTCAAAGACGGCGCACCGATCCACAATCCTGAAGACGCTTTCAAGCTCATGCGTAACAATTACGAACGTCGTGCCGTTGTCCCGCCTCAGCCTGAGAATGAGATCGTCGAGTTCGAAAGAAACTATCGGATCCAGACCGGCGCTCGGCTCGTCGAGAAAAACCACCTCGGGATCCAGCGCCATCGCCCTGGCTATCGCGACGCGCTTGCGCATGCCCCCTGAAATTTCAAACGGCATTTTATCGGCGGCGTCCTCGAGCCCCACGTTTTTCAGCAGTTCCATCGCGCGCTCCAGGCGGTTTTTCTTTTTCAGATCCGTAAACTCTTTTATCGGCAGCATCACATTCTCGAGACAGGTCATCGAACCGAAAAGCGCGCCGCCCTGATACATGACGCCTATCTTTTTGCAAAGCTCCGCGCGGGTGTCGAAATCCCACTCCGATCCCGCTATGTGAATGCTGCCGCCCAGAACGGGATTTAATCCGGTCATGTGTCTCATCAACGTCGACTTGCCGCATCCGGAAGTTCCGAGAAGACCGAATATTTCACCTTTGAAAACATCGAAACTGACATTCTCGAGTATTACCGATCCCGGATATCCGGCATCGACATTCTGAACCTGAATCATTATCTGTCTTTCCACGGCGCCCCCTCCCTTCAAACGTCGCAGATATAGCAGAAGACGGCCCAAAGACCGTCAATCACGGCTATCGAGACTATGCCGCCCACAACGGCGTTCGTCGCAGCCACGCCGACCGCATCGGCCGTCGATCTGGCCCGCATCCCGGCATAGCAGCCAACGAGACCCACAGCAAAACCGAAAAGAGCCCCCTTCGCCAAACCGAGAATAACGGGAAACACCGTCATTGATCCGTTGATGCGCTCAAGAAAAACTTCAACGGGCACTCCCATCAACGAGAGGACCGCCGCGCCGCCGACAAGTCCCGCGATCTCCGCGAAAACAGTCAGTACAGGCATCGCGAACACCGCCGCCAGCACCCTCGGAGGCACCAAAAAACGAACAGGCGAAATACCCATTGTCGTCAGCGCATCGAGTTCCTCGCCCACCTTCATCGTGCCGATTTCGGCCGCAAAAGCGCTGCCTGAACGGCCCGCCAGGACTATCGCCGTCACAATGGGTCCAAGTTCTCTGAACAAACCGACCGCTAGAAGATCTGATACATAAACTTCGGCCCCGAACGTCTTGAGCGCGGCCGCCGATTCAAACGCGAGGATCATGCCGAGAAGCAGACCTATTCCGGATGTGATGAACAATCCGTCAAACGCGGCACGTTGAAACGCCAGGAAAAAATCGCCGTAACGGAAGCGGGACGGATGGAAAAACGTCTCGATAAAAACGCATGCCGCCTCTCCGACATACGCGAATACATCTATGGCCGAACGATACAGGCGCGCGACCTTTCCGCCGAAGAGGGAAAAAGGGTTTGACACGTCAGAGCCTCTTTATGGCCTCGCTCATCGCGCGGGTAAACGCGATCGAGAACGACTTTGAATAATCAGCCTCGTCTGTAGGCGCCGAAGCTTCGGCATGCGAAACCGAGAGGACGTTGCGGGACTCCAAAAGCCTGAGCATCACGCATACCGAGGCTTCACGCCTGCCGGGTTTTCGGCAGTCAAGCGCAAGCCGCGTTACGATTATTTCAATTTTCAAAGGCGACTGCACCGACGTTTTGGTGTCAAGAACCGTCTCGGCGAATCCGCTGGATTCCAGGATGTCATACACGGCTCTGGAAAGAAGTCGAGATGGCGCGGAAGCGAACGCATTGTATGGATCGAATGCCACCGAACCGTCAGATCGCATAACCACGAGCGAAGTCTCGTCGTACGGGGCGCAGACCTCTATTCGCGCGATTTTTACCGATGGACGTTTTGGCGCATCCGCAATCTTCGACATCTCGCCCCTTATCTCGCCGATTACCCATTTTTTCGAGATGTGCTTCACGGGCGAAAGGCATCCGCAAAACACACATGACGCGAAGAGATAGAAAGCGATTTTTTTCATTTCAGTCCTTGCGTTATCTGTTATTTGAAAACCCAAATCTTCTGAAACCTGTATGACATGACAAACAGAATGAGATCGACGAAAATTTTAATCGCCGTGATCAGTATTCCGTGAGTGTCGAACAGCCAGCTCAAAACGACCGTCCCGAAATACGACAGCGCCATGATGGGAATCGCCACCGCGACATATTTGGCCGCAGACACCCGTTTCTGGGATTTTGATTTGAAAACAAGGAAACGGTTGAGCAGATAGTTGACGCTGGCGGAAAGAACGCGGGCCAGCACCAAGGCAAAAAGAATGTCGATGTTGCGGGAAAACGAAAAAGACCCAAGCGCCCAGACCAACAGCGCGAAAGCGCCGTTATCAACCAGAAACCCGGCGAAAGAGGACCCGACGAACTTCAGGAAACGACCGCCGAAAAGGCCCTGATAAACCCTCACGGTATCGCGCACGGGACGGAAATGGGATGTGCGGTTGCTCTCTATATAAATCGTCTTTATAGGAACCTGCTCCAAGGATTCGTTCAAGTCCGCCAACTTTCCAAACAGACGCATCTCATATTCAAACCTCTCGCCTGTCGTATCGAGCATCATGCCGAAAAGGTGGCGAGGGATGGCGCGCAAACCCGTCTGGGTGTCGTAAATCGGTATTTTGTACATCATCCTGACGAGAAACGCGGTAATGACATTCCCAAAGCGGCTTCTGAAGGGAATTCCAGCCTCATGAAAATCTCTGACTCCGAGAACCACACGTTTCGTCTCAAGGGATCTGGTAACGACATTGCCGACGTCTTCCGGCCGATGCTGGCCATCCCCGTCGACAAAAACAGCTACCTCTACTTCGGGATGATTTTCCTTGATCCAGCCGATCGCCGTTTTAATGGCCCGCCCCTTGCCGCGATTGACTTCATGGCGCACAAGAGAAACCTCATCCGGGAGGGATTTGAATCCTTCGATATTTTCAGAGCTGCCGTCGTCTACGACAACGACCGTTGAATAAGCCTCCAGCAACGATAACACCAGCGCCTTAAGACCTGGCTCGGGATTAAAAACGGGAACGACGGCGGCGACATTCTCTTTTCGCATCATTTATCACCACCTTTCTCATTGGTGCCGGCAACCCACACGGGGCCGGGGAAAATCTTAATAAGCGACAACAGGGAAGACTCATTCCGACTCTTAAGCCCTTCGGCAACATAATCAAAAGGCCAGGAAATGTCCATTTCCCTGCCGCCGTCGTTACGCAGAGCCGCTCCTCCGATTAACAGGCGATGCTTTATCGAATAATGCCACCCCTTGCGAACTTCAGAAGAAAGACTGTAATCATCAGATTCCCTAATGCGTTTTATGTTCTCGACTCTCAGAGCCTCGCCGTTGATCTGCTTGACATAGCATACGGCGCAATAGCCGCCTAACCCTGCCGCCGTGCTGAAAATGGCAAAAAAAGCGATTTTTCGCATAAACCTGGGAACGGCGAGAAGAATATTGAACCAGAAAAGGACAATCATCAAATATGAAAAGTTGACATATCTCAAATATCCTATATATTTCACCGGTACGAGAAGGAATGCCAACATGAACGTAAAAGCGATCACGGTAACGCGATTGCGGTTGAAGAACAGCGACAAAATCGCACCGCCCCAAAGCAGCAGGCAAAAAATCGGACCGCCACCACCAGTAAGCGCCTGGCCATCCGGCCATATCGGCTGAAAAATTTCAAGTCCATTCCATATTTTACACCCCCAAATGGCCAACGGACGACATACCCACGCCATAACCATCCTGGCTAAATAACCCATGCTGTTCGCATCGCTGTTGCCAAAAAAATCATCCGTCAGATCAATCGTCTTCACATCGCTGCGAAAACTGTGAGCGGGATAAAAAGGAGACCCGTAATACCATGAGGATGTCCAATACGGAATAATGCAAAACAGGGCCAACGCCGCTAAAAACAGAAGAAAGGCGATGCGCATATCCCTGCTTTTTCGCCCTACAAAGCCGCCCAGCCCCAGAAAAAGGATGACGCAGACAAGACTATTCATCTTTGTGGCGACGGCGATCACTGCACCGGCAAAAAACAAAAACAGCTCCATTCTGCTTTTTGTTCTCATCCATATTCCAAGCGAAAGCGCCGATATCGCCACTCCCGCATAGGAAGCGTAATCAACCAGCCCCCAGAAACTCAGCTCGACCAGAAGTATGTTGGAAGCCGCCAGCGCCGCAAACGCGATCGCCACCCGATGCGATGCGTTCCACATGATGCGGGCAAATCTGTATGCGACTATCAGCAGAGCGAAGCATGTGAACCAAAGCGCATATCCGCCCGCCGAAAAAAGACCGAATGCCGACTGCATCTGTGCCGCTAGAATCTGTACCATTTTCGGAGCGGCGATAATGTGATAAATCGAAAAATCGCGCATGTCCGGCATACCCCGTTCGGCAAAATGCGCACGAACGGCCTCTACCGACGATTCCCGTATGGGATTCCACCCATCTTCAAGAAAATGCGATATCGGCACATGGCATATCGACGCGTCGATATGAACATAGGTAAAGGTATACAAAGTAAGCACGAACATAAGCCCGTTAAGGGCAATCATCCAAAAACCGGTTCTTCGGGAATACCAAAACGCCGCCGCGACAGTAAAAACCAAAGGCACCCAGAAATGCCACGCCTGCAGAGAAAAACCAAACAGAAAACAAATGCTCGAAAGACCATAACCCAACAGCAACTGCAAAAGCAGAAATGATTCAATCCTCATTTCTCTCTCTCTTTTCAGACCGTTGTTATTTTCTTCCGTTAAACTCATTTTAATGCATAAAGTCTAATTTCTGTACAACTTATATTATATCATCTTTTTTCGCTTATTTGTGAAGTTCCTTGCAACTTCACAGTCATTGAAAGGATGCTTGACGCCCATGATTTCCTGGGTCGTTTCGTGACCCTTGCCGCAGATAAGAACGACATCGCCCTCGCAGGCTTCGGCAAGCGCTAATTCTATCGCCTTGGCGCGGTCGGCTTCGATATGAACCTCGCCGCCGGTCGCGACGCCCTTCATTATATCGTCGATAATCGCGGAAGGGTCTTCACTTCTCGGATTGTCGCTCGTTACGACAACGACATCCGCGAGACGGCGCGAAACCTCGCCCATCAGAGGCCGCTTCATCGGATCTCTGTCGCCGCCCGCGCCGAATACGACCCAAAGTCTCCCTTTCGTAAAACCGCGAGCCGCTTCAAGCACCTTTTCAAGGCCGTCGGGCGTATGAGCGAAGTCGACATAGACCTTGGCGGAGGATGCGCATTCGACATGCTCCAAGCGCCCCCAACGCGGCGTCAGACGCGGAATTGCCCGCTGTATTTCCTCGCGGTCGACGCCTGCCGCCTCCGCGAGCGCCGCCGCAACGAGAACATTAGACTTATTGTAGTCGCCGACAAGCTTAAGGCCGGAAAGATCGTAGCGAGGCCTTGTAATCGTAACCGGGATAACGTTCAGCGGCAATTTCCCGACGGCTTCGAGCATCCGCTCGCCGTTCTCGCCATCGAGACAGACGACGTAAGGAGGCATGTCGCGCCGTCCGTCCGTCGGTTTCGGCGAATAGGTCGCGGCGATCTTTTCGGCGAATGAGAGCTTTACGCGGAAATACTCATCCATCGTCTTATGGTAATCTAGATGATCCTGCGAAAGATTCGTAAACGCGCCGCCCGCAAAAACGGTGTCGCCCGTCCGGTTCTGATGAATGGCGTGCGAAGAGACCTCCATCACGCAATCCTTCGCGCCCGCCTCTTCCATTTCCGCAAAGATCGATTTCAGCACCGGCAGAGGCGGAGTCGTGTAACCGGTGGAGAATTTTCTTTTAAGCGTATCGACCTCTACGGTCGTTACATACGCCGATTTCAAAAACTCGGAAAGGATCCACGTCGTCGTGGTCTTGCCGTTGGTTCCCGTAATACCCCAGACTCTCACTTTAATATCACCTTTCAAACGGCCGGAAATTCAATCGCTACAAAATCCGCAAGCGCCGAGCGCCAATTTGGCATAGTGTAGCCCAAAAGAGCAAGCACCTTTTTCTCGAGCGCCGAATTTGCCGGTCGCGGCGCAGGGCGCGGAAACTCGGCGGTGCTGCACGGAATCAGATCGCGCTTCAGAGACGGCATAAGTTTTTTGAGTTCGGCCGCAAAATCATACCAGCTCGCCGTGCCATCGCATGTCGCATGGACCGTCCCTTCGAGAGAAGGCTTTGAAACGATGAATTTTATCGCGTCCGCGACCGCAACGGCGCTCGTTGGATTCCCGAACTGATCATTGACGACTTTGACGGGTTCTCCCTCTTCAGACAGGAGCTTCACCATCGTATGGACAAAACTCGGCCCGCCGGCACCGTAAAGCCACGCGATCCGCAAAACGACGGCCTCGGGATAGAGCGAACGAATCATTTCCTCGCCCGCGAATTTAGAAGCGCCGTAAACCGTGCGCGGACGCGGCGTATCCTCCTCGTTCCACGACTCCCGTCCTTTTTCGAGTTCACCCGAAAAGACATAGTCGGTCGAAATCGCGATAAGGCGCGCATTCATCGCTGCGGAAACGATCGCGACGTTGCGAGTGCCCTCCTCGTTGATCCTGTAGGCGAGAGCGCTGTTCGCTTCACATCCGTCGACGTTGGTCATCGCGGCGGCATGGATCACGACATCAGGATCGGCTTCGGCGAAAAACGCGGCGATGCTCGATCTGTCGGTGATATCGCATTCGGGGAGATCGGCAACGACAATCTCATCGTTCCTAAACGCTTCGCAGAGCGTCCGCCCCAGCATCCCCTTGCCGCCCGTAATCAGAATTTTCACTCTTTCACGCCTTTCTCGTCCGCCATACCGTTTTTCTTCGCGACAATATAAGTGCAGACGTTGTCGCCGGTGACATTGCAGCTCGTCTCGAACATGTCGAGAATCGGATTGATGCCGAGCGCGAGCGCAACAACAAGAGAAACCTGGTCGGGCTGGAGACCCATGCCTTCAAGAACCATAAAAAGAAGAAACACGGAGCCGCCCGGAATTCCGCCCGCGCCGACCGATGCGAATATGATTGAAAGACTGAGCATCGCAATCTGCGCAAACGACAGATCATATCCGAACATATTCGCGGCGAGAATCACAAACACGGGAAGGTGGACGCAAACGCCGTCCATGTTGACCGTCGCGCCCATAGGCAGAGAGAAACTGGACAGAGACCGCGATACCCCGAGATCGTCCATCGATTTGAACGAAACGGGAAGTGTCGCGGCGGACGAACGCGTCACGAACGCCGTCAGCATCGCGGGTCTGATTTTGCGCAGCGCCCTGAAGGGATTCTCGCGGCAGAACAGCAGAATGGCGAGCGGATAGACCACAAACATCATTGCCGCGACGCCGACGATGACGCACAGCGCGATACGCAGATAGGGGCCGAAAAGCAATGTCCCGTTCTGGGCGAAGTTGGTGAACGAAAGCGCGAAGACGCCGATCGGGAAATATAGCATCACCCAGTCTATCAGTTTGAACATCGCATGCTGGGCTCCGTCAACGACCGTTATCATGGCGCGGACGGAGGAGGCATTCTCTCCTGCGGCATCTATAATGCAGCGTGCCGCCAGACCGAACGCGATGGCGAACACGATAATCGGGAGAAACTGCCCTTCGGCCAGCGCGGCGAACGGATTTTGAAAAATCCCGACGATAAAATCGCCGAAGGAGGCGGCCGCCGTCGAAGAGGTTATTTTTTTCGCGCTTTCCATATAGTCGGATGCCAGCCGTGCGGCGGCGCCGACCGACGGATTCATAATCCAGGCGAGAGCGACGCCGAAGACGGTCGCGAAAACGGACGTGGCGAAATACCACAGCATGACCAGTCCTCCAACGCGTCCCGACTTTCTGAGCGGTATCGACGCGGCGCCGTAAACAAGCGAGAAGAGAATGATCGGGTAGACGACCGTCTTCAGCATCGAAACGAGAACGCTTCCAAAAGGCTCGACAAACGGCAGTACGCGGGAAACCGCTCCGGAAGAACAGCACCTCGAGAGCGCAAGCCCGAGAACGGCGCCGGAGAGAAAGCCTGTCAGAATTCTGAAAAGAAGCGTTCTGTTCCTGTCCATGACTTATCCGAGATTCTTCAGATCGAGCGCGAGCAGAAACTCGGGATTCGACTTGGTCTTCCTGAGCGAATTGAGAACACTCTTCATGGCAGACTCCGAGCCGGCGGGCGAAAGAATGCGGCGCATTCCCCAGGTCTTCTCGAGTTCAAGCGGATCCAGCAGGAGATCTTCCTTTCGGGTTCCCGATTTCTCAATGTCGATCGCGGGAAAGATTCGCTTGTCGGCGAGAGAACGGTCAAGTACGATTTCCATATTGCCCGTACCCTTGAACTCTTCAAAGATGACCTCGTCCATGCGAGAGCCCGTGTCGACAAGACCGGTCGCGATAATCGTGAGAGACCCCGCCCCCTCGATGTTTCGGGCGGCTCCGAAGAAACGCTTCGGGCGATGCATCGCAAGAGCGTCGACGCCGCCGGTCAGAATCTTGCCGGAATGAGGCTGAACCGTATTGTACGCGCGCGCCATTCGTGTGATCGAATCCATGAGAATAATCACGTCCCGACCGTTTTCAACCTGACGCTTCGACATTTCAAGGACCATCTCAGTCACGTTCACGTGATGCTGCGGCTCCTCGTCGAACGTCGACGAAAGAACCATCGCCTTCGTATTGCGCTGCATATCGGTCACTTCCTCGGGACGCTCGTCGATCAGAAGAATGATAAGCATCGCCTCGGGATGGTTGGCTGAAATCGCGTTCGCCATCTTCTGGAGAAGAACCGTCTTGCCGACGCGGGGCGGCGCGATTATGAGACCGCGCTGACCGAATCCGATCGGCGTGAACAAATCGATGACGCGCGTCGAATATTCATTCGGATCCGTCTCGAGGATAATACGCCGCGTGGGAAAAGTGGCCGTGAGATTTTCAAAATGGACGACGCGCGCGGCAACGGAAGGCTCCTTACCGTTTACCGTATTTACGTTGCCGAGACAGAAGAAACGGTCACGGTCGCGCGGATCGCGAATCGGCCCCTCGATGATATCGCCGGTTCTCAACGCATGGCGGCGGATCTGCTGCTGCGTTACGAAAACGTCTTCAGGACAGGCGAGAAAGTTGTTTTTTGCGGAACGTAAAAAGCCATGGCCCTCGCGCATGATCTCAAGACAGCCGCTCGCGAGTACAGCGCCTCCTTTGGCGAGATAAGAGCGGATAGCCGCGAAAATAAGCTCGTGCTTGCGGTAGGTGCCAAGCTCTTCGGGATCGGCCCCGGGCATCATGCGATCGACAATCTGCTGGGCCGGCCAAATCTGGATGTCCGCGAGACGGTACTCCGGCAGATCCAGATTGCGGTTTGAATTTGATGCGGTCTCCTGAGCTTGCGCGCGCTGCTCCTGGGGCAAAGGCGCGTTCAGGAGAGGATTCACGGACTCTGAACCGTTCGCGCCTCGTATGGGAGAATTGTTCTGCTTCTCTCTGCGTTGGAACTGCTGATGGTGATTTTTATGAAATTGCTTTTTCACGCCCGGATTCTGCTGAGGGACGGGAGCAGGTTTTGTCGGCTGCGGCTGTTTCGCAGGTTTCGCGCTCATTGCGAACACGTCTAATTCTTCGGACATAATTATACCTTATTTAGGCTTTAGACTTTGAAACGAGATACTCAACAAGCTTTCTGGCCTCAACCTTCAAGTCTTCGTCTGAGGAATCGTTCAAAATCACATAATCTGATTTTGCGGCCTTTATCGCCGGATCCATCTGGGCGGCAAGTCGGGCCTCCGCTTCTTCGCGCGAATAGCCGCGCAAAGACATCATTCTCTCAATCTGCTTCTCGCGAGAAGAAAGAACGCAGACTATTATATCATAATCCTTCTCCCATTGCACCTCGAATAATAGCGGGATGACCGCGACAGTGGGAAGGGAGGGGGTAGGGGTTAGAACTGACTCCTGCCCCCTGACTCCTAACCCCTGATTCCTGACTCCAGACCCCTGACTCCGTCCTTCTATAACGGAGAGGATCTTCCGGCGAACAAGCGGGTGTATCCGCGCTTCGAGTTCCTTGCGGGCTTCAGGGTCTTTAAAAACAACTTTGCGCAGTCTCTCGCGCTCTTCTTGAGGTATCAATTCATGAACAATATCATCGGCGTCACACGTTTTAACGCCCAACTCGTTCAAATAACGCGAAAGGAGGGATTTGCCTGAAGCAATCCCTCCCGTAAGACATACTTTCATAGTATCATCTTTATTTCTTTGGTGCGGCCTTGACGTTGGCATCGCCCGCATTCTCGTTCGCCGCCGAAATCTTGACTTCACGACCGTGAGCGTCAACAAGACGCGTGGTCAAGAAGATCAGCAGATTGCGCTTGGAAGAAAACTCCGAATGGCTGCGGAAAAGACGGCCTACAAAAGGAATATCGCCCAAGAACGGAACCTTGTCGTCCATCGCCTTACGCTGCTCCGTGATGAGACCGCCCATAACGATCGTCGCGCCGGGATAAACCAAAACCTTCGAATCGATCGAACGGATATGGAAGAACGGCTGCTCCATCGGGGCATCGTAATAGGTAAGATTATCCGAACTGGATGTCGTCAGGCTGTCAAGGGCGGAAGTCGCCGACTCTACAGCGCGCTGCGCAAACGCTTCCTTGACGGTCTTGTCAAGATCGCCGCCGATAGAATCAAGGATTCCCGTCAGACCCTCGAAGATTCCGCCGATACCTTCGAAGTTCTGCAAAGAGCTGTTTCCGGTAAACGGAATGCGCATACCGTAATTCTTCCAGGTCGGCTCATCGATAACCTGAGTGTTGAGCTGAAGATCGATCAGGTTGCCGTTGTCGGTAAGTCTCGGGGTGACATCGAGAATAACGCCAACTTCCTGAGTCTCGAACTCGCCAGGCTCGACAATGGCGAGAATCGAACTCTGCGATCCGCCGCCGTAACTGGAGGAGGAGCTGGAAGAACTCTGAAGCTGAACGTCGTAATCACGCGGATAACGATAGAGGGTGACAACCTTGATGACCGCCTGCTCTTCGGAACGCGTCAAAACCTTCGGTGCAGAAAGGAGGTCCGTATCGCTACGCTGAGAGAGCATGTGGAGAATCATCGAGAGGTCGGCAGAACCGAGAAACGCGTTAACCTTCATGAACTGATCGTTCGTCGAATAGCCCTCGCCGGAAATGTGGTTGCTGAGCGTCGAAAGATAACGATTGTTGAACCCGTAACCGGTATCGCCGCCCGTACGGCTAAAGCCTACACTGCCGTTGCTGCCGGCGCCGCGAATCCATGTCGCGCCGTTGTTGTTCGCATAGGTAGCCGCGCCGGAATTCGCCTGAACGCCGGAGCCAGACGAGGTGCCGCCGCCGGTGGTACCCCAGCCGCCGTTATTGGCAGGCGTATTCCCGGAGGCGGGCGTCGACGCGCCCGCATTGCCCGAAGCGGAGCTCCAGGCACCGTTCTTCACACCGAGAATCTTCGAGGCGTGGTTACCCAACCCCATCGTATAGTCGCTGTTGAGAATCCATTCAAAGCCGAGGGAGTTGAGATCGTCCTGACAGACTTCCACAAAACGCGCCTCGATTTCAATAAGAGTGGGCTTGATGTTCAATTCGTTAAGGGCGTTCTCAAGTTCGGCCAGGTTCTCCAGCGTATTTCTTACGCGAAGTTTGCCCAACGTCTTGATATACATAATGGAGGAGCCTTCCGGCCAATCAACACCCATAAGTCCGAAGAATTCCTTCCAGTTCTGTTCTTTGTTCTTTCCGGAGTCGTTGTTGGTATTCGTCCTCGCGGTAAGAGAAAAGCCGGTGTTGTTGCTATTGTTGGCACGATAATCCTCAACGTCCGTCTCGGCAGTGGTCATACGATCCATAAACGAGGAAAGGACAGGGAAGCTGCGAGTATGCATCTCTTCAATCGAGACATCCTTATGCATAATCGTAACCATCGGACCTTTTACGGTAAACTTGTAATTTACTGACTCGCAAACAAGTTTAAGCGCGTCGTAGAAAGAAATGTCGCTTGCTGTAAAAATCGGCAAGGTCGGACCCGTACCGCTCGTCGGCGCGGCATCGGACGATGCATCGGCACCAAAACCGATATTGCTGTCGGCGGGCGCCTCCGCATTCGCGGCGACTACAGGCTCCTGAGGCTTGAAATAAAAGTTGAACCCGCGCTGCTCAACGGGTATCTCCGGACGGTCGTAATCCTTCGACGCCTGACGGAAGACCTCGATCGCATCGGTAAGCGTGGCCGGGGGCTTGAACGAAATGGCCGGGAGGCGCATTTCCTTCATGCGGTTGATAATGCCCTGCTCAAGCGAGGCGATTTCGTCTTTTTCATCTTTCGGCTTTACGGTGGTATCGGCGACGACTTCAACATCGCGAACGTTAATAGCATAACTGGGCCTCCATGCCTCATCAACGTCAGCCATCATACTCTCGCGCGTAACCTCACGTTCGCTGGCCATAATGGTTCTGCGCTTCTTGTGAATCTTCTCAAGAAGACGAAGCGCTTCGCTGTTGTAGGGATCGTTGTCGAGAACGAGTTCAACCTCATCACGGGCGCGATCAAGATCGCGAACGGAAAGGTAATGCTGCGAGCGCTTAAGACGCTTGTTGTTCTCGTCACGCTTTGACTTGTAATCTTCTTCGTTACGACGATGGGAAACCTCAGAGATGTCGGCCTTGTTTGCATCGGGATCGCCTTCGGCCACCCATGCCTCATGCTGACGGCGCGCTTTGGGATGGCGGCAGTCAATCGCCTTCTGAATCAACTTGAGCGCACGATCGCGGCGGCCCGTAGCATTCTCCTGAAGAGCGGCTTTATAGAGACCCTCGGCGATACCTTCCTGACACTTCTTCCTGAGTCCGGCAAGAGCGGGCGACGAACTGAGAAGTTTCATCGCAAGAGCATAATGGCGTACCGCGTCCTGATATTCTTCGCCGGCCATGCACTTCTCCGCTTCGGCGATCTCGCGTTCCGCCTGAAGCTTAAACGCCTTGAAACGCAATTCCTGCGTCTTGCGCAAAGCATCCTTCAAGGCTTCGTCAGAAGCGGGCTTTTCGCTCTCGTAAAGCTTTTTCGCGGGCTCAAGCGCAACGGCGTTTTTGGTGTTTTCTTCTGCCTGCATTTCTTCAGAAGGTTCTTCGCCAAGCGTATCAGACTCTGAGGTCAACGCAGCTGAAGACTCTTCTTTGACAGTCTTTTTGACCGGAGCAGATGCACTCGCGTCTTCTTCGCGCGGCTCGACAGCAGGTATGGACTTTTCTTCGTTCTGCGCAGACGCACCATCGGCCGGAGTCTCAGCAAGAGGCTTGGAGACTACGGACTCTTCAAGAGACGCGTCAACACCGGACGAAACTGGAGCGGCCGCGGCTTTATCCTTACCGCCGGCACCCCCTGCGGAGGGAACCACTTCATCAATCTCTTCAATCAGACTAGCAAACAGCTCATCATTATTGTCAGCGAATGCATTACACCCGACCGTCGCAAATGCCGCGAAGGCCACGAATGCTTTTAAATTGCCGAAAGTCTTCATTTTACGCATAATACTCCTTAGGATAATCGTGTATATTATAGACTTTTTTCTTTCACTATTCAAGGGCTTTCGATTTCTCGCGACTTACCCGTTTTTAGATTTTTCACTACGACTGATTCTCGTGCTCGTCCTTCTCTCTTGCCGAATATCTTTTCTACTACATACTCCTCATCCTTAATCTTAAATTTCTGTCCTTCTATCACCGTAAAGCCGCCCACTCCCGCCTTATCGCAGGAAAGCGCCGCTTCTGTATCGGTAGGCGTTCTGAGAGCTTCTTTGACGAACTTTATTATCTTGCCGTCGCTGACTCTCTTAAGAAGAACCTCCGAAACGTCTTTCCTTGTAGTCGTACCCCACGTGGTCTTGACTTCTATCTCCTTAGGCATATACTCGACGACGATAAAGCCGGCCTTGTAGTGGGCATTGGGATTCTGTTTGGTGTTTTGCTGGGTATTGGCGATTTCTTCGCCCTTAAGTCCCCACAGGGTGCCTCTGTCGATTTCCTTTTTACGTTCGGGCAGCACAAACTGATAACGGTAATCATCCTTGTATCGAACGGCGCCTACAAACTGCAATGTCGTGAATTTCTGCTCGATATTGCCGGCAAGGGCGATATAATCAATATACCCGGGATGAGAAAGCGCGTCCGAAGGACTCGTTCCCGCATTGAACTCTTCAATGTTGGTGAATCCGTCGTCATCCTTGTCTTCGTTGACATCGTTTTTCTTCGGATCAAGCTTGTGCGCTATTTCATAATCATCCAGGAGGCCGTCCTCATCAGAATCGCGAGACGCCTCTTTTACGACATCTTTTGTCTGGTTGGCGCCGCACAAAGGACAAACCTTGGCGCCGACCTCGATTGGACCTCCGCATCCAGGCTTCGCAGGATCGGTCGAAACGCATTTCTCGCGGCTTTCCGACGCCAGAAAATTCGCCTTGCCGTCTGAAACGTCCGCCAATTTCGCCGCATGGGAACTGAAGGCGCTTTTAAGGGATTTCTCAAACTCCTCGAAACTCTCGGGAGTTTCCGCGTTCATATTGCCCGCAACTCCGCTAGCGGCCATCGTGGGCAACGGATCTCCGGAGAAAGAAATAAGATCAAACTTATACGCGGCGACGAGAGCCAATACCGCTAACCCGCCAAGAGCCGCAAGCTTGTCCCAATGCTGCCTGGAAAAATCGCCGTCTACTTTACGAAAACTCATTTAACCCCCTTTTTGAAAATAACAGATCTGATTGTCATGGTAACCGTGATAGGGTCAGCCGTTTCGGGATTTGTTACAAAGGTCTTTACATCGTTCTTTTCGACAGGATCCTGTTTTTCAACCTCCTTGCCTTCAGCGCCGCGCTGAGCGCCTCTGCGCCTCCTGGAAGTTCTGCCTTCGCTCTTACGCGCGTTGCCGTCGGAGCTCTTTATGATCTCACCGGCTTCCACCCTTTTGGAAAAACCGCCGTCAAAAGACATTGTCTCAACTATAAAGAAAAATTTATCTTCGGCTCCCTTTGCGGAAATCAGGTTCAAAAACTTGAGAAACGCGGCAGGTTTGGCCTTGAATTCAAGCTCGTATCTCTCTTCGTCGTATTGATACTGCAATGGAGCCTGATAGTTGCTCTGGAAGCCCGCGTTAACCGTCCTGACGGAAGTCTCTCTCTTTTCTTCGGGTTTTGCGAGGAACTTTTCGAGCTTTCTGACGCCGGCATCGTTCATCAGCTCCATCAGCTTTTTAAAGTCGCACCACTGACGCGCCAGTTTAAGCTTCTCCTCTTCACTGCTCGGAACGGTGCCGTTAAGACAGGGGACGAACTGCACGATACCGCTGCCTTTTTCGGCTTTCTTGATATCCTCACCGATCAATTTATCGACGGAACCTTCGGGCCACTTGAGAAAGTCTTTGAAGTCGTCCTGCATCTTCTTGCAGAAAACGGACTTCTCCATTTCAGAATACTCGTCAAGCAGAAATTCATTGGCTGCGGAATTGAAACTGGACGCCACTTCATTCGAAACTGCGTTGAAATTTTTTCTGAAATTCTCGCCTTCCGCAGGATCTACGGCATAAAGCCCGTCACACTCGGATTTGAGATTTTTAACCTCGCGCTGAAGAACGTCGATCTTGCCGCTTTTCATCCAGACGAGAGCAAAGACGACCAAAGCGACAACGCCTCCCGCGCCGCCGATCACAGCCATCGTAAGTTGGTTCTTGTTCATTTCCATTTCGGCTCCTCAAATTTCAATTCATATTCATGGACCGCAAGATTCTTGGTCGTCTGAATCTTGATCCGATTCGCCCCATCCGGAGAAACAAGCCTGCACTTGCCCGCAAATTCCTTGGATAAATCATCTGTTGAGGCTTTGGGATCGGCCAGCCACTCGTAAACGGTAAGAGTCACAACCGGAACCTTAACCGTGATTTTTTTCTGCTGACTGTTCAGAATGTTCGGATTTTTCGCTTCTTCCTTCAGCGGAATCTCCCTCTCCGTCTCGACCCATTTGTCAATCCAGAGATTCCTCCCCGATTCCTCCAGCACCGAACGCACAGACTCCATTCTGGCCAGCTGAATCTCGCGCTTGCCGATACGCTCGACATGATTGGTCGCCATCACCTTCGTTTTAAGGTATTGCGCCCGCATATCGTCATTCGTCACCTTCTGAGCGGTTTTCATATCACGCTGGTACGTGAGATCGTTCTTTTCTTTGGTGAGACTCTCAAATTCGCCGGCCTGGACGACGTACCACAAAACGCTCGCCGCGACGAGAGACGCCGCGCCCATAACGACAAAGGGAATGCGGCGAACCTCCTTGCGCGCCTCGGTAATCGAGGGCGGCAGGAGATTAATGGACATGAACGCATGGCCTGCGCCGTGAATCGCAAGCCCCGTCGTCACCGAAAGAAATACGCTGTCATACTCAAGCTCCGAGGCGTTGCACGAAGAGGCGACGGTAGCGACTTCAAACGGATTGAGGAATGTCACTTCGATCTGAAGAGAATCCTGAAGGAACTCGGCGATCTGCGGCAGCAGCGCCGTTCCTCCCGTCAGATAGATCCTGGTCGGCGTCTGCCCGCTCTGCTGACTGCGGTAGAAATTGATCGAGCGCGTAATCTCCGCATGGAGGCGCGTCATAACGGAACGGCAGATTTTAGAGACATGATCCAAGGTCTCATCTTCATCCTCGGTCACGCCGCCCATCGATACGTACGCGTTCTGACACTTGAAACTCTCCGCCTCGTCGAAGGAGCACGAGAGACTCTGGGCGATCTCTTTCGTGATTGTGTTTCCGCCGACGGGACTCGCGCGGTTGTAGATTTTTTCGCCTTCCACTATCGACAACGAGGTGGTTTTGGCTCCTATATCGAGAATCACGGCCGATTGCCCGTCGTAAGAAGGACTGACGCGCAAAAGGTTTATAAGAGCGATCGGGGCAACGTCGATAATCTCCGGAGTGAATCCGACGGACTTTACGGCGGATACGAGATTCTCCACCTGATCGACCTTGGACGCGACGATCATGACGGACTTGTCCCCGTTGGGCATATCGCCGAGAATCTGGCTGTCGCAGACCATCTCGTCGATCGGGAAAGGAATGTTCTGCTCTATCTCGACCCTGACCAGATTGTTGAATCTATCCTGGCCTCCCGCCATCGGGATGGCGGCATTGCGCAAAAACGCCGCCTGCCCCGAAAGGGAGAGAGCAACCTTGCCGGGACGGATTCCTTTTGTCCGCATGATTTCATGAAGCGCGGGAGCGAGAATCGCGGAGGCGTCGCCGGAATCGAGCGGCGCTGCAAGACTCGCCTTGCCGTATTTCAGCAAAACGGGCGTTTTTCTTCCAACATCATACTCGGCAAGAACAACGGAGGACGCGCCGATATTGAGAGTCAGTAACTTCTTACCCATAATATGAACAGTTTGATGGTTTGTTATTGAGCGACGTCTTCGTAGTCATTGGGGTTGACAAGAGCCCAGATCGTCTTGGAACGGTCGACGAGCCCCTGGCGACGCTCGATCATAGGCTCGCCGCTGCTGTCCTTGGAGTCCATTATCTTGGATTCGTTCCACCACATCGTGCGGCTCTTGATTCCGGGGATTTCGCTCTCGCTGTTGCCGGCGAGAATTTCGCCCTCGGGGCTAGAGATCACGAGTCCGACAGCCTTGGGTTCACCGAACCTCTCAAGATACGAGGGCGGCAAGCAAACGCTCGCGGCATGCGCACCGCGCGGAATGTTTACGTAGCTGACGGTCGTGGAAAAGTAGGAGTACGGCGGAATCTTCTCGCGGGACTTCTTGTCGCCTTCGGTGGCGGTCTTGGTTTCGAGAAGAACGTGCCAGGTAAAGACGAGGCGGTCGGTCCATTGCTCGAGAGTTTCGTACTTGGCCTCGAGAACGATCCAGCGGCGATCCTTCAGATAGCACTTGCCGATGATAGAGTTGCCGGGCACCGACGGGGCGGCAAGCGTAGATGCGCGACCGACCTTGGGAAGGCGCTCGAGATTGACGCGTGGCGCGGCGGAAGAGGCCGCGGGGCCGGAAACGCCGGATTGCATACCGCCCGTACGTACGCCGGAGCGCACATTTCTTCTCGGCGTCTGAGCATCGGCATTCGTTGCGGCCAGTGCGGCCGCTACGGCGACCATGGACAAAATCAGACTCTTTTTCATATTTTTCCTCCTTGAAAATTAAAGTACCTTCATTTTGGGCAGATCTTGAATGTCGACCATACCCACGACATGACCCGACGGATCACACACGGGAAGATCATCAATGCGGCGCTTTTCGAAAACCTTAAGAAGCTCCGCCGCATAAACATCGTCTCGGACAAACATCGGCGAAGGCGTCATGACGGCGAAAACCTCGCCGGCAAGCAACTTTGCGGCGTCGCATCCCTCGCTCATCCGACGCCTGAAATCGCCGTCGGTAAAAATGCCCAGGAGCTTTCCTCCGTCATCGATGACGACGGCCGAACCGCTCTTCGCGCGCGTCATGGCCATCAAAGTATCCATCACACTCGCGGAAGGCGCGACACATGCAAGACGATCGCCCGTACGCATAATGTCGGTAACCTTCATCACGAGCGCACGTCCGATGGCGCCCGCGGGATGATTCATGGCGTATTCCTCGATCGCGAACTTCTGGGCGTCGATCAAGACCATCGCAAGAGCATCGCCCATCGCCATCGTGGCGGTCGTGGAGTTCGTCGGAGCCATACCGAACGGACAAGCCTCGCGGCCGCACGGAATTTCAAGATGGATATCGCTCATCCGCGCGAGCGACGAATCGGCCTTACCGGTCATCGAAACGACCTTGAGCCCGTGGCGGCGGATCGCGGGAATGAGTTTCAGAAGCTCGTCCGACTCTCCGCTGAACGAAAGCGCGATCAGAATATCCTTCGCTGCGACCATACCGAGATCGCCGTGCATAGCCTGGACGGGATTAAGCACGATCGACCTTATTCCCGTCGAGGCGAAAATGGCGCTCATCTTCTCGGCTATGTGAAGATTTTTGCCGACGCCTGAAACGACAACGATCCCGCCCGCTGCCGATGTCGCGAGTATCATCTTGACGGTGTCGGTAAAACTTTCGCCGAGAGAATCGCGCGTACGCTTAAGCCCCTCGATTTCGACATCGAAGACCTCGGTGGCTCTCGTTATCATTTCTTTTTCTGTCATATCCGCTGTTTCGTTCGTTCCGCTATGGAAAAAAGTTTAACAAATCGACGACTTTTACTCAAGCCTGTTTTTTGCTCTGGCTCTGAAGAAGCGTAACGGCGATCGTGCCGACGATATCCTCGGCGGAGCAGCCGCGCGAAAGATCGTTCATCGCCTTGGCAAGCCCCTGAAGATTGGGTCCGATCGCTTCGGCTCCGCCGAGACGCTGCGCTATCTTGTAGCCGATGTTGCC
>JAEIGA010002177.1_pt1 | contig 31286 bp, 52 predicted proteins | sample 9270691 | NCBI WGS metagenome assembly JAEIGA01 (sample SAMN17057246, study PRJNA624740) | gut metagenome | biome: biome; isolation source: fecal sample | host: Bos grunniens | place: China: Xizang | collected 2019
ACATTCAATGCGTTCAAATGTTTCTTGATTTAGACGATTCTCATCCTCAATACACCCACACATGGGACACATCTTACTTGTATAACTACTATGTACTGTTGATACTGCTATATCATATTTCCTTGCTATATGTTCAACCTCTTGTTTTAATGAAGATAATCCAAGGAATTTAACCTTTCTATTATAGTTTATATCTTCATTATCTGTGTCCTTAACATAGCATTTACCAAAACCATTATCCAAATCTTCCATCACAATATGATTAACACCTTGTCTTTGTAATTCCTTACACATAGTTGATATCATATGTTGTTCTGAATGAATTATCTTACGTTTTAATGTATCTAACTTCCATTGTTTGCGTTTACCAATAACATATGATTTATTTTCTTTTAACTTATCAATTTCTAATGATAGTTTGCAGAAATCATTAACTAACTTTCTATCATAATCATATGTGGTTTCATTAGATAAAGCAAATAAGTTATGTTTACAATTAACATCAATACCTATGATATTGTTTCCTGCTTGTGGTATGCATCGTTCACCATCAGTACATAAATGTATGTTTACTTGATGTTCTTTTTCATTAAATGTTAATGTATATTCATAGTCAGGATTCTTCTTGTAGTATTTTTTAATGTTACCATGCCAATCTTTATTAAATTTAATTGGTATGTCAAATGACTTTCGACCCAATCCAGACAAACTAATATATGCATTTATAACTGAACCAAATTTTGAATTGTAATCAATTATTTTAGTTTTTCTACATCTACCACTAAAAGATAATGACTTAAATTCTATTGGTTTATCGACATATCTTGATATAACTCTATTACGTTTTTGTATAGCAAGATTCATCAATCTATCAAAACCAAACTTCTCAACACATCGTAAGATATTGTTATAGAAATCTCTTTTCTTACTATCACAAGTTTCTAACTGTTTAATTATATACTCAATAGTATTTTCATTACCGTAACGAACAAGATATGTTAAACAATTTGAAAGTGGTGTTTGTTTCTTTTCTGTTATTACCTTTTTAAAGTCACCTTTGTTATGTTTCTTTGTTGTTCGTTTATATAATTCACAACCAAGATAAGTTATATGTTCAAATTTCAATCGTTTCTGTATTGTATCAAATTTATTTTGATAACAATCAAATATTTGAGTATATAACTGAGCATCGAATGAACTTGAAACACAACCTTTAAAATGTTCTCTCATTTCTTTTAGGAAAGTAAATTTGCTATACTCCAAGAAATGTAGAAGATTTTGGTTAATATATTCAGAAACGTTGTTTTTATGATTACGAATAAGTACAGCGAAGTCATATAACTCATTATATTTCAAACGAGTCATATCATTAGACTTAAATATTTTTGTGTACTTACTCTGTATTATCATATATAATATAATTAATATCTAATTATTCCCCTTTAATCAATTTCATTGCAAAATCAAATCCCTCTTGAAATCCCCATTTAAAAGACTGTTCATGACAATACTCTCCTGTTGAATATTCTTCGTTATAAACCCTTTCGGATTCATTATACATTGTTTCAAAATCATTTGCTATTTCAAACAGATTTTTGTCACCATTTTCAACACAACCTAATATTTTTTCAATATCAGATAATTTATATCTTCTATGTCCACCTTCGGTTCTAATAGCAATTAATTTACCACTATTATCCCAGCGTTGAAGTGTTTGCTTACTTACATTAAGAAGTTGTCCAGTTTCTTTAAGTGTTAATAATCTATCCATTATCAATTTCCATTTCTTTCAATATGTTTATTGTAGTTAATCTTGCTTTATTAATATATTCTTGTAGTTCTTTTACTGTTAGATTTTCAAGCCCATCCATTAATGGATATTCATTTCCGTCATCACACATATAAAGCATATTGTCTACATCAATAGAAACAACTTTTATATTTTTCTGTTCCATATTTTCAATAATCTTTTTAGTATTTATGTTTTCTTTCATATATAAATATCATTAAAAATGAAAAAATTGATTATTTTTGTATATATTTTAATATTTTTTAATACTTTTATTAATTACTGAGAAAATCCCATATTTAATCCTCCTCATTCCATCCATAAACCTTAAGTTTCTCATCAGCATATAATTTCATATTTTTCAAAATAGTATCAGGCATATATGTCATGCCAATACATGCACTGAAAAATGTATCGAGCATTTCTTCCATCCCACAATCCCATGGCAGTTCATATGTTGCCTTGATTCCGTTATGTTCAAAGGTTAAAATTGTTTTTTCATTTTCCATATCTAAAATCCTCCCTCATAAATAAAAACTATTATACAACAAATTAACATTCCTAATACAAATGACATCATATTCATTGGAATAATATGGTTCCTTGTTTCTTTCCACCTATCGTTAGGAAATAGTGACATTAACTTAAAAAAATCCATTAAGTTTTTTCTCAATGGGAAATATAAACCGAGAATTGTTAAAAATGTCAACAATGCACACACTACAAGTGCAACAAAAATCATTATCTCTTTCATGTATTAATTTTTTTCTTTTAGTGTGAAACTGTCTATAAACTTTAAATTATCAAATATTTCAGATATATAAAAATCATCATACTCATTCCACTTATTGACCCATATATAATCCTCATTTTTTGACCAAATAATTGGAGATACTATTTTATGGTTACTTGAATGTTGCAATAAACACATCCACTCATCAGTTTTATATGTAACTAAATATGAAGCATCGTCATAAGAACCATATACTTTTCCAACTTCAATATCTTCCCACTTCATACTTTACTTATTTTTACATGGACAATGTTCTGCGTGAATAATACTTCCATTATGATATCCATCATATACTAAATAAAGATGACCTTCTATCTCCATAGTAAAAACCCATGTTGAAACATCTTTGTAGTATTGCCTAACATTAAGATGACCTGTAGGTTCGACCACATTTGTACCTGTGCTATCAACACAACCCATAAAGCACATAATCATACCCAAACAAATTAAAATCTTCTTCATAGTCTACTTCATTAATCTTAATGTGTCGTTTAATTCATACTTTTCATTGCTATACAATGTTGTTTCATAACATACCCTACCACCAACAATATGATATAATGTGTACTCATAACGATACTTATTACTCCCTAATGTTACACCTTTGACAACAAAACTATCATTATCTCTATATGAAGTAGCATTATTACAACTACACAAACAAATAATTACTAACAATAAAATTAAAAACTTCTTCATACTTTACTTCTTTTCTCCAATTTTAAACTCATCAAACAATATATCAGTAATAATATCAATATTCATCATAATCTGCTCATGAACATCAATTTTAACCATATCCTTAATAATGATATTATAGAAATCTATACTCTGACTATAATCCTCAATATTAAAATCGGGTGTTAAAAACTTTTTTAGGTCCTCTTTCATCCTATATGACCCAAATGGCCATGCTCCCATTAAATGCTCCCATTCACACCTGCCCCAAAACATATATTGAGATTTATCTTTAATCCAATTTCTAAGTGTCTTTTTATCAATAACCTTTGAACGCTCATCCTTTTCGAATTTAGATTTACTCTTCCATAAATCTCTAAAATATGGAAGTACATCATATTCTTTTTTCTCCTTTGTGCTAAAATTAAAATTAAGCACATTAAATTTTTTCAATTCCTTTTTACCCATAAAATTAACCGCGCCTTAAATAAAAATTCTTTTGCAAATATACAAAATATTTTTTAATAAAAAAAATTATTTAGCAAAAATGCTAAATAATTTTCTTTTTTCTTGATAAGGTGTCAGTCACATTAGATTAATTATCCTTTTTATTGAAAATGAAATAATCAATTAAACCATTAATACCAATCTTTTTATATACACCACTCTTATATGTGTTAGGAGAATTATTTATCCATCCAAATTTTTCTAATGTTTCTTGATTGCATAAGAACACATGATGTGGCAATTGATTTCCATCACAATCATATACCTCACTATAAAACCACTGCATATAATCATTTCTATCATTAACTGCAGCTATAGCCAAAAATAAATCATCATTATCAGCACAATAAATTCCATATAACTTATCATATTCTATGCGCAACTCCTCGACACCGAAGTTATCTAAATAGGGGTTGTTAGTGCTGTAATAAAGCCCATTTTGTGAAGTGAATATATATTTCTGTTCAATATCAAATGTCATACTCGGCTTATATCCAATATTGCACAGCTTTTCTACTACTGCAATTTTATCCTTTGGCTTAACATAGCAATAATGTCTAAATAATGTACCACATTTAAGCCTTTTTTCACGTCTCAGCAGCTCACACTCCGCTTGATATTTATTGAAATAACAATCAACTGTCTCCCATTTCCAAGGAAACATTCGCTTTTTAATAGCATAAAATGTATCGCTTACCTTCTCAACTTTATACTTCTTAAACCACTCCATAATATATTTTTTTTTTAATCAGTTTCTCCTGCTTTAATATTAATAATAGGTTTAACAACCTCAATAACTTCGCATGTGTCAGCAATTAAATTAATAATAGTATCTGTATCCTTATAAGCCATCGGCGATTCATCAATTATACTATAATTAATAGTGGTTGAATAGATACCATTCATAGATTCCTTAAATTCATCCATGGAAATTACTTTCTTTGCTTGCCCACGGCTCATTTTTCGCCCCGCACCATGTGAACAGCTATAATTCCATTCAGGATTGGATTTACCCACACATATAGCAATACCATCCCTCATATTAAACGGAACTAACATTCGCTCATTTTCATAAGAACGAATAGCTCCTTTTCGGATTATGTGATCATTTGCATCAATATAGTTGTGAATTGTGTGAATTCTATCAATTATTTTACCGCCATTTACCTTTTTGAATATGTCCTCTATTCTCTTAATTATAATATGATGATTAAATTTAGCATATGCCTGAGCTATTACCATATCTGAAATATAATCAGACATATCAATACCCGTTAAATAACCATTTGGCGTATTAGACTCAAGCATCTCCTTCCTAATTTCTTCAATCATTTTAGGGAGTTGAGTCTTATCTTTGATATTATTCTTTAATTCTTTAACTCTTTCTTTGAATATTGCCTTGTCAAATGATGGATTATTTGCAATATTTTCCCAATACTTACACACTTTCAAACCAAAGTTACGAGAGCCACAGTGAATTGCAAATGTGTAATTACCATATAATGAACCTATTTCAATAAAATGATTGCCACCACCAAGCGTTCCTAATGATTTATAAAAAACTCCCTCGTCCATACCAATTCTTTTGAGTAATTTTGAAATATAATCCTCAGAGATAATTATATTGTTAATCATCTCATGCCATGATGAACGAGCCTTATTATACTCATTATTAATAAATTTAATAAAGTCCTTCATTTCAAACACTCTATTCTTGTGTAAATCGAAGCCCATAGGAATCTCCTTCTTGATTCGATGTTCAATAAGCGGTATGTCCTCATCAGTAATGGCACGATCAATAGTACATAATGATATTGAACAGCCAATATCTACTCCTACGTGTGACGGATTTACCATCTCTGTTAATGGTGCAGTAAAACCAATAACAATATTTTTACCCAAATGTACATCGGGCATTATCCTTACTGGTACATCCTTAAATGCTTTACCATCGAGAATATTTATTATTTGTGATATAGCATCCTGCTCAACACAATCATTATAAACTATACAATCTTTGTTGTTTTTTCCGTAAAGTTTCATTTTTTTTTCGTTTTAACAGTTAATGAGTAGTTTTAACGCCACAAATATACAAAAAAAATCTGAGATAACCAAATATCTCAGATAATATTCACTCTTCTTCCATGAATTTAAATAATTTTTCTTTTGAAGTAAAGAATTTTCTATTAAATGACAGTCCATCCACGGTTTCTTCCAGTAATTTGCCTGTTTTCCTATCATATCTACTAATGATATATTCTACATCATATCTATTTGTATGTGCTGCACATTTATTACCATATTTGTCCATGTTATAATCACAGAATTTAACTCCGATTACTTTCCATTCCACAATCTTATTATTTTCAATTGAATAGAATATATCTTTAAACCCTCGGCTCGATTCAAACTGATGCTTTGTTTCCATATTACAATTCGTTAGGATTTATTGTTGTATATTTATTATTATGATAAAACGAAAAATCTTCCAGTTCTTTGATATCATCTAAAGTATATTTTACAGCATATTGTTTCAGAGATTTAATATCCCATGGAAGATTTGTTTTAAGATAAGCGGCATAATTATAACCTACCGAATATTCCATTAGATTTATTATTCCAGATTCAGCTTTTTCTTTAATATTTTTATATTGCTTAATAATATTTTTAATACAAAGTTCATCATCATATGACATGGATTTATCGTTAATCAATGATGTTAGATGATTTATCATTTTTTGGCTTTTATATGCTAGTTCTTGTGTTGTCATATTTAAAAACTAATTTTTTTAAGTTCTTCTATAGTTACATATTCTGGACCATTTTTGAATAATTCAAAAAATGAAATACATGTTACTGTATGAGGCATACCCCTATCATTATTTAATTCAATAATAAAACTTAAACCACTATCTGGGAAACGTTCACAAGTTATTGGATTATCTATATATTCATATAACAGTGAGTCTTTAATAATATCATTTGCCATTGATTCAAGTTCTCGTATATGGTCTAAATATTTTAAATAAGCATTTGATGCTTGACGGATTTTCTTTTTATATTCTTTCATAATTATTTATTATTTTGTGAAACGAAAACTGTCCCAATTTCATTAATTAGGCATTTGAACCTTAATCTCTTTCTTTAACGACCTAATAAGGTCTCTTTTTTCTCTTTGTGTCATATCACTCCAAATCTATTTTGTGACAGTTACTTTACAAATTATCTATCTTTTCAAAAAATTTATCCTCTTTACAACAACTCTTTACATTGTTCAATCAAATCCTTGAAATTTTCATAGAATGCATCTCGCATCTCTTCAGTTGGAAAAGCAAGAATTTTATTTTCAGCATATATAACATTTTTTACTATATTATTTTTAGAATTATAAATACAGTAAGATTTTCTATTTAAATGTTTCCAATCAGGCTCCCAAGGTCTATCTAGCCCCATCTCCTCACCTGCTATCTTCCAATATGCATCACGACACATCTTCAAAGAAACAAAACAATTTAATGTGCTTTGCAAGTCATTATAATAATCATGTTTATTGCAATCTATATTGATATATTCCAATGCATTTTGCATGGGTAGACCTAACACATCACAACATTTTTGATAGTTATTAGGATATTTTGGTTTCTTTTTTACAGCATATGTTCTACCATCACGAACCTCGATCTCATAATCGCCAAGATTTAACTCAACCTCATCAGCATAATCACAACTGTTTAGATATATGCCTGAAATAACTGCATCAGGCTCTCCATTCCACATTTTCAAATCTTTTGCAAGACAAGTTACACAATCATCAAATGTATATTCAATTGTTGTTCCTGTCCATTTCATTGATTCAATAGTAACAGGATAGTCATCACAATTATCCCCATATTTTGTATAGACTACTTTATCACCAACCTTAAATGGATATTTCTCCAAGAACTCTTCAAGGGTAAAAACTATATAAGTGTTAAATTCGTAGGGCTCACTAGAACCTTCTATATTGCCAAATTGTGAAATATAGTAATAGTAATGTACTCCGAGTCCGCCATAACCACTGTCACAGCCACCTAACATTTTCAACAACTCAATAACTTCCTTGCCGCGAGTTGAATGACCTTTTATTGCTAATTTCTTCCTCATATTATTTTCGTTTAAATCATCTACATATTTTCTCCAATCAACCTACGTACCCTGAATGTATAAGGCTCATCATATCTATCCAAAAGCGAAACTGCTTGCAATCCCTCTACGCCAATATATGAATCCATACCTGGTGTCCATTCTCCAAATTCAATACTATCTTCAAGACCATCAACATTGAAACGAACAGCATCAATATCAGTAAGGTTTTTCTCCTTAATGAAATCAATACAAGTCTGTACAAGCCTCTGTTGTAGCTCCTTAATATCATCAGTCGTTGTCACAGGATTAATATACTTATGCAAATCATCATGTCGAATAATACGCACAGTTGATGGATCTACTTCCCATGTCATTGGACAATTGAATATATAGTGCTTAACTACGCCATTATCCAAGTCTTGAAAATAGAATCCCTCCACATATCCGTTCTCTGGATTTGTCATTGGGTCGTGATTGACCACCTTTCCTCTGTACCTAATTGTTGTTGCGCTCATATTCTTTATTTTTATTTTCAATAAATTCGTCCCAATCTGGGCAGCATACAAGTTCTGCTCCACAAACTGGATATGCTTTACAATGATGACAATTATTATCAACAAACTCCTTAATAAGTTCCTTAGTAACTTTAATCATAATTTACCATTTAATAGTTAACTTTGTATCAGTTGTAATACCACAAGCATTAAGATCATCCTCAATATTAACTTTACCGTATTCAACAGTATAACCAAGTAATTGTAACTTTGCAATAGTTGTATCAACATCTTTGAATACCTCCGAAGTTAAGCTCTTATAGAAATGTGCTGCAAGCTGACCCCATTCGGTTTCCCTCTCTATCTTTGCTCGGATAATTGGTGGTATACTATTCCAAACTGCTTTAATTTTTGCTTCTTGTGCTGTCATATATAATCTCTTTACTTATTTTCTTTACTCGATTTTTCCTCTATACCATAAAGAACATAAAAATCTTCTAATCGTTCCGAATATACTTTAGCATTAGCCACAACCTCGTCGTATTTACCTTCCTTATATAGTTCATTCAAATACGCTAAATTATTTTTTGCACCATTAGCCGTTGAAGTATATAATGCCCTAAATCCACAAAAATCCTTTAAATTTCCATCATCATCTTTTCTACCATACCTAAGTAGGTCCAATGTTTTGGTGATAAAATCCTGTCGTTCCTTAATAGGAAAGGAGCTATAAACAGCTTCAAGACGAATAAAAATAATTTTTAACGAATCAGCAGTATATACAATATCATCCACCTCTTTACTATAACCATCAATTGCTTTCTTCGCATTAATCTTATTAACGTTTATAGTATTATATGCATTCTTAAATGCTTCAATAAACTCTTTAATCTTCTTAAACATAGCTTTACTTATTAAGTGTTTTACTAAATTTAATCAATGTATCGATAGGGACTAATTGTTCCCCACCTTCATATTTGCCTATCCAGTCAAAATAAGCATAACTTATAACTATATACTCGAGATGATCGTCAGAAAATTTCCAATCACTATAAATTTCCCAATCAGCTTTATGAGCATCAAAATACTGCGAGCATACATCATCAAGAAACTCCATAACTTGCTTGCATTCCTGTATTTTATCTATTGTTAGTTCCATATTGTTAATCATTTTTAGGTATTTCAATAATCATAAACTTAAATGTACCTCGTTTTGCCATTGTCCCCCAACCAATATAACAATCGTTATAAGTCATTATATGGTTGTTCATACTGCCTTGAATAGTATCACAAACAATAGTTTGGCAATTAGGGAATAACTCCTGCAATTCACCAACATCAACCCAATACTCATTATCAGTTAATGGGTACCAAGTATACAATTTATAATCCTCTCTGTTCATATTTTTTACTTTTTTATACTACTCCGCCCAATAAATGTAAATATAATACAAAATATTATTATAAATGTCCAAATAATCGGCCAAAACAATGTAAAAATAATTGTGAAGATTGTATCATCTTCTGCTTCAAGAAGTAATACACCTGTATATCCAACAGCCAAATATACACAAAACAAACAAATGAATAATATAATCAACTCTGTCATAATTACTTCTCAAATTTAGTATTCAACCAATCATTGAATTTGCCACCTCTACACTTAATGAAAGTGCAAATACCGATAAACCAAATAAACCCAAGATTTATCAGATACATTGTCCACTCCCAATCAATATCAGGATTATCATATATACAACTATATGTAACCACATCAACAAACAACCATATACTAACAAATGTCCAAAAGAACGCATCCTTGTATGTTTGCCATCCGAGTTTGTATTTTAAAATATCAAGAATCTTTTTCATAATTAAAATGATTTAACTTTACCACACTTTATACAAGTTTTGATAATACCATTATACGTTGAATATTCATATTCCCATTTGTGTTTGCAAAACAATTGCTTCCACCAAAGTTTTAATCTTTCCATAATTAAAGTGATTTTGTCCATACTATTTTCCCACACTTACGACACTTAAACATATACTTATGATATCCTCCAATAAAGTCATCATTAACCGTTATATCTCTAATAAGTTCCATATCGTGCATACATGCCCACTTCTCTACTAATTTTATTAATGCTTGCCACATATATTTTAAATCTTAAAAATATTTTTATGTTGTCTAATCAACCTTGCGATTGCCCATACAGCAAACGCCAATGTTCCCCAAACGATAGCACCCACAACTACCATAAACCAAAATGCTGAATCTGCACCACTCTCGTTATATGAATCAACAAGAATGCGAATCATACCTGCGGAAGCACACAATACACCAAATGCTCCTACTGCAATAATTTCAATCCAACCTCCAGACTTAAGAAATTCGTGAAACTTAAGTCCAAATCCCATTATCTTATTATGAATGGAATTGCCCAAATTATTTAGAATATCTTTCATATTTAATTTTTAAGTTTTACAATTTCCAAATCCTGTAAACAACAAACAATTTCCTTGTCAGTATATACATCAATTATCCACGCCTTAAGCATATGGCCATTACCCGCAATTGCTACATTAACTAATTTATATACCTTATCCCATTTTGAATGCCATACCAATCCTTCTGTTTCGCATAGCTGTTGTATCTCTTTAAAGTTATCACATACTTGGTTGCGAATTATCCCAATGCAACTTTAATGGTATAGTTGTGTATTGTTGACCTTTGTATAACCATTCCATATATTATTTCTTTTAAATTTGGTTTTTTAATATGCTGTATTCAAATTACCAATCCAACTTTTCATGACTAAGAACTTCAGTATCAATAATACTATCAATAGTATCATTTGATTCCACCCATACACGATTTTCATCTACATAGTGGTGAATTTTCAGTTTCATTTTATCATTATAAGCATGTTTGTTAATTCTGAAATAATTTCTACCGTATGTCTCAATAAGAATAAAATCAATAGAAACAAAAATAATTAACATCCACCACCACCCATAATTAATATTTAATACAATACCAATTGCAGGTAATAACATTATAAACCATACATATAATCCACTCAAAAAGATATTAAAAACATCCCCTAAAAAATTCTTAAACTTTTTCATAATTCAATTAAACTTTGATTTCTTGGTGCAAATATACACAAAATTTTTCAATATCCAAAATGTAGATAAAAAAAATTCCTAAAAATCGGCACTTTTTGTAATTTTTGCCAAAATTTAGGAAAATATATTTTTTTTCTCTTGAGAATTAAGGATAAATGTGCAATTCGTCATTATAATTTATTAGCAAATCTTTGTTTTTTTCTTCAATATCCTTATTTGCTTTATATAAAAGTCTTCCAAACGCCTTTGTATATTCATTAATCATTCTGTTGGCAATCCTTAAAAATGATTTAAGAGTTTTATTATTTGCTTTTAATTTCTCTTCAAGATTTGGATGGTATTGTTCATTAGTTACAACATCTTTAATAACTTGTATATTACGATATTTTATGCTGTCTTTTATTATGTCCATCGGATTTATTACTATGCCATAGTTGTATGAATCCATTATCTCACGATATAATTCATTTATTATTGCATTTTTTTCAACTCGTGAATAATAATAATATGTATAACCAATTATTTTTGTAATAGAATCATTACTTCTTCTCAACTTTGCCATTTTATTATACTCATCCATTTGATTTTGAGTTAATAGAGGCTTATTTTTCTTAAACAATTGAAACAGATGCTCCACCTCATGCTGAATAGTTGAAGAAAATTCTTTCCAATAAATATTTTCACCATATGCAATTAAATAAAAAATTAACTCATAAGTACTTGTATTAGAGGTAGACAAAAACTTAGTTAAATATTCATTTTTTATATCATCAGAAGGATCCTCCAAAACATAGTAAATTATATGAATGGGTTTATTAATAGCATTATCTTTAATAACACAATCATTAACAAATAAAGTGTATGGGAAGTTATATAAACATTTGCTGTAGTTTTTCTCATAACCTTTATTTTTATTATAATCGTCACCTATAATACTTTTTATTTTTAATGTTAATTTATTAACATCATTGGATATACTTAATTCTTCGTTTAAAATACTTTTTAACATAATTTTTAATTATTAAATCATATCTTCTGTATAACTATTCTTATTGTTATTAGTCCTTTTGGTATATCTATCAGGAGTATCCTTATTTACACAATCATCACAATATGGACTAATCCAACCCTTTGAAGTGTGTGTTGCAGGTTTACCACACTTAATACAGGTATGCCAAGACAATTCCTCATACTTATTAATTATGCTATAAAGTTTATCTGAGCCATAATTACAATACAATTGGAATCTACCAAACTTCTCCTTAATATCAGTAATTCTCCACTTATAAAGCATATTGTCTTTTTTCAATTGAATTTTCAACTCCTTAAGATATTGTTTACCAAATGCCTTATTCCAACCTGGTTCAACAGCATCCCACTCAGTATATGTAGGTAAAATAAAGATTTTATCAAGAATCTTCTCATCAATCCAATTCAATACTTTATACAATCTATACTTACACTTATTAGTCTTTAATTTTACTGAATAATAACTAAATCCATAATTAGTATTATCATTCTCATCAATAGTCTTCAACTTTAATACTATAAGTGGACGTCCAGAATACGCAAACGTTACCTCCATATCAACAATCTCAAACTTATCATCCTTCCACATTAATGGTTTCAAATCAAAATCTTGACTGTCAATATTGTTGTTAATAGTAAGTTTCTTACCCTCTACATCCAATTTAACCACATTATCAAAAAATTTAAAATATTTGTTAATGTGTGTAGGTTTATCCTTAACCAATTTACCTGTAATACCAATATCTAATATTGATTTTTCAAATAAATTATTACATACACCACTTAAAACATTAGCGTGATGTGTACCTGTAAATCTATTTCTTGGGTATAGAAAAGGATATTTAATACACATGTATGTACAATACGGTATTCTCGAAAACTTCTTAATAGTACTCCAAACTACATTTTTTAGATAACTCTTAAATGTTGTATTAGGATAATAGTACTTATATTTTCTATATGTTATTAAACTCATGTTTTATATATCTTTATAGTCTTCCCCTAATTTCTTAGGTCCTTGTTCTTTATATTTCTCTCTAATCCAATCAAGCATACTTTCAAATACACCCATATCATCAATAAAATAATCAGATTCTGTGCCTAAATTTTCCAAAAAGAATTGGATTTCTTTTAATTCATTTTTAGTCATTTTGTTTAAAATATGTTAATAGAATTTCTAATTGTTTTATTTTTTCATCGCAATAATTTTCATAAAGATTATTAAGTTCATCGATTGTTTTAATTTCAGAACCATATCCAGACCAATTTTTATCATCGCAACGATATATTCCACAATGACTTACTATTCTAAATCCCTTTTTACTGTAATAGATTCTATTATTCCACTCGCCATTTTGTGAAAAACCATTTTCTATAAGTTCTTTTTCAGTAATCATACTACTCTTCCCCCAAATACTTTTTCTTAAAACAACCTTCTGTAATTAGCCATTCGATACAGTCTATAACATCAGTATACAGATATCCAGACCAACCAACGATTGGATCATCATCACATACATCTTGATATGCCATACCATCAATTGCAATTACAGGCTCATACTTTTTGCCGTTATACATAACTTGATAATTAAGCATCTCAATCAACCTATGTAAACTCCAAGCAGGAATATCAGTACCACAAGGGCTGTGAGCAACAATAACCCAATCTTTATCTATGTCTGTATCAGCAAGATGTTTAGGGTTATATTCATAGGCCATATCTGCTGTCTCTATTTTCAACCCCAAAGCAAGCAATTGCTCTGACTGCTCCTTAGTTGTACATATTTGTGATGTAAATTCCATAATTAAACTTTAATTTTTCTTTTGCAAATATACAATATTTTTCTAATATATACAAATTTTTATTTCATTTTTCTATAAAATCTCTTGTGAATTTTTTCGTTTGTATAAGCAATTTTCATATTTGGATCCACCTTCATTTGATATTTACTCCTGTGCTTCCAATAATATGGGGGTAAAATATGTCCATAAAATACAACGCAATCACATTTGTCCAAATCATTTTCAAGTTTACTAAACTCCTCATCAGACAAATCAGAAGAAGCATATAAGAAAACATCGTATAATTGTTTAAATCCGCCTGATTTTTTCCAAATAATATCAACCAATTTGGTGTCAATTGAATTTACAATCTCATTGAATTTCTTAACATCATTTTCATATCGTTCCTTATCCAAATAATTATGAGAAACTGCAAATCTTTCCGCTTCTACATACTCATCAAACTCCTCAATAGTTTTAATATGATTTACCTCATGGCAATCCATCATTTCCGAGTAATAAAAATTCTTATCACTAATAAGTTTATTTACCCACTGCATCAAATCATCAAGAGTGTCAAACATGAAATTAACCGCAGAAGGTTTAAACTTATCAATCATTGCAATATGCTCTGCAAAGAAATAATAGTTTTTATCTCCATATTTCTTACACTTCCAAATACCAATTTTAATATCAGGAATTGCATTAAATGTAATATGAAGATTATAGTCATCTTTATCAAAATTAAAAATAAAATAACCACCACCATACTTATATGTGAATTTATGCCCATATGACTGAATCTTATCAATCATTGGTTTAATGGACTTCCATCTAATCTTTTTTGTCTTTCTTAATGATGCCATAATTTTATTTTTTTTTCCACAACGTTTTACTAAATTCAATCAAATCATCAATCTTAACATCAATATGACCTCCTTCTGTGGTTTCCTCACCAAGATATTCATTATAATCATAATAACAGTAATAAAGACGAATTGTTTTATCATCATATACTCCCCAATCTGAATAAAATTGCCAAGTGTCATCTGCTACTTTATCAAAATATTTTTCGCATATATCATCAAGCAATGTTCCAATTTGACAATATAAAGATATATTTTCTCTTGTTACTTCCATAGTTACAATAACTTTTTACATTGTTCAATCAAATGTTTGAAATTTTTCCACCCATCATCTCCAACAACTCTATAACTTCATTGCCACGAGTTGAATGACCTTTAATTGCTAATTTCTTTCCCATATTCTTTACTTATTATACCAACAAACATGTGTGAATTCATTTCTTACAAACCCATTTCTAATCATTCTTGGGGATGCATATAATTTATACACTTTATCACCTTTTGCATAATATCCGTGTCCATCATAATCGGTAATGCAACAATACTCTTTATCACACAAATCTTTAAACTCATCAAGTGTCATTAGACACTCTTTATCTAAATCATCAAATTCTCTATATTCAATTTCATCAAATGGCGTGAGCATTGTTATTACTGTATTCGCTGCACAGGATTTATTCCTATAATCAACTGTTTTCTCACAATAGTCTTCATAATTATCACTACGATAAAAATAGAAATTAATTTTACTATCACATTCCTTCTCAATAGTTTTAGCATACTCCAATCCTTTGGGCATATACTCTTCTATATATTCTAATACTTCAGGTATCATATTTTAACATTTAATCAACATTGATGATGGATATTTAAACCATCTTCTAAATAATCTAAAAATCTATCAATATCATTCATACTACAATGCGAATAATATTTCTCAAAACACTCAGGACATTCAGTTATTTTAACAAAACCAACAGGTGCGTTTGCAAAACCTATAACATGTTTGAAAAACTCGTGTAATATATTTTTGCCACAATATGGACATACAAAAATTTCAGCATTATATACTCCAACGTATGGTATTATATATGCTTTAACTATATCTTTATAATCATGTGCCATAACTTTATAAACATTAAAATTTAATTAATATTTAAATAATCAATAATTTTGTTTGTTAATTTTTCTGTCAATCCTGTACCTTCGTTTTTTTCATATGGCTCATCACAAGGAGATGCCGCAGTTCTGAATAAGGAAGATAATTTCTGTTCATTTGTAAAATCATTGTCATCGTCTAAGATGGCATATCTAATATTTTTATTTATACAATCAGAACCTTTAGTTAAATAATAATTTATCTCTTGTCCGCGTGTTTTTAATCCCAACTGCGAAGAAGCAAAAAAACCTATAGTTTTATCAAATTCAGTAGGTAAACCAACCTCCTTAAAAATATCAGAAAGGTAAACATCATCTCTCCATGAGCTCGAAACTACGAGTTTAGCGCCTGTCTCTTTTAATATTCTATTAACTCTTTCAACGCATTCAGGATCAAACTCACTGTATGGGTAGATAACTTCTTGTTTTTTTCTACGTTCCCATGTTTTATGGTACCAATCCTGATGATTAAGAACACCATCAATATCTAAAAATAAAAACTTATTAGCCATAATAACCAATTGTAAATATTTATTACTCAACAACTTGTAGCCCCACCAAGACTCGAACTTGGATTTGTAGTTTAGGAAACTGCCGTTCTATCCCTTGAACTATGAGGCCTTATTTTTTTGCAAATATACAAATAAAAAACGAGACTTCCAATTTCTTTTTAGAAAATCTCGTTTTTTTCTTTTTAGTATTCGTCAATTAATGTGTGAAAATCCAACTTATACGAGGCATCAAATTTGTCAAAACCCCTAAATAATACATCGTCGTTATATGAGGTATATCGATGATGAAAATGTCCATAAAACCAAAAACTTATATTATTTTCATCTTTCAGTCTATTGTATATTGACGTTAGTAATTTTCTTTCTCTCTCGCAATCCTCAATAACTGTGCAATCGTATCTTGCCCAAAATTTAAGACCTTCTTTAGATAATGGTTCACAAAAATCAGGTGATGAATGAGAGCACACAACATCTATGCTTATATCCTCTATTAGTTGAAAAAAACCATCAGGAATATCTTTAATCATTTCATCTTCCCACCAACCATATATAACTTGTTTTTGTGTTACATGGTCCCATTTCCAACGATGGACTTTATCCACACTTCTTGCGCCCCCAATACAAAGAATATTGTGTTTATTATTCTGTATAATATCATAGTCGTCCACAATATGTATATTTTTTACTCCATCAAGAATAACAGATATTATCTCAGGATTTGAGAAGAACTCAGGGTTATCGTGATTTCCTCTAAAGGCATATATGTGAATATTGTTTTTTTTAAGTTTTTTTTGTATTTTTTTGAATATAGTAGTGTAATATTTTGGCTTATAAAACCCCAAACCAAAATCACCGCATATTACAATATTAACATCACTTAAGTTATAGGTGTTTATTAACATGTGAACAAAAGCCTCAAATTCACCATGTATATCACCAACAAATACAAATATATTGTCATTAGCTATTAATACTTTCATCGGTTTCAATTAATTTTAAATAATTAACTTTATTAGCCTTTTTGGTATCTTTTTTAAAGACCCAAAAATCACTAGTGTATCTACGAGCATGCTTCTGAGTCTTTACTTTACCACTAATAAGACGTGCCTTTGCATTTAGGATAAACTTATCCAAAACATAGAATCCTGTATTAACTGCGCACATAAAACTCCACTCTGAGGTGTGATAATTATGTCCACCTGAAATAGTACTTTGTGTTTTGAATACACATATTCCATTTGGTTTTAGTACTCGATAAATTTCCTCTATCCAAAACTTATATTGTGCAAGCATATCACTAGCAGGATAAAATGAGTGAAATCTATTAAAAATAAGATTACTGCCCTCCTTTGGATTAACAACAGACGGAGATTTGTGTGGAGACACTACAAATGGTAAATCACATACCATGCTCTCAACACTATTATCCTCTAATGGAAGTTGCTTATATGGCTCTATCTTAATAATATCCCCACGCTGAGGGAATACATCCATCAGAATCTTAGGTTCGGGTATTATGTATTTATCACTCTTTTTATTTTTATAGAACCCTAGTGTACTAGCTGTCATATCGGCTTCAAAAGGTTTTCCCTCATTATGCAATTGCATAATATTATACAATATCTCTTTTTGATCATATGAGATATTTTTAATAACAGTGCTATTATTGAGTTTCTCTACCATAAATTAAAATTAAATTTTACAGTGCAAATATACAAAAATATTTTTAATCTCTAAAATTTTGTTGGTTTTTTGTTAATTAGAATCTAATTGTTTCCATTGACGGTAATACACAGTGGCAAATACCAGTTGCATTTGGGTTATTATTAGGATTATTAGGGCAATTCTGACAACATTTATAACTAAAGCCTCCATGAGGCGAAGATGAATTTAATTCGCTACCACTAAAATATAAACCATTAACAGATGAATTACTATTATTTAAATCATCCATAGTATTATCAGTAAAATATCTACTCATGCACATATACGCTAATTTTTAAATTATATTTATTAAATCTTTCAATACTTTTGTTAAAATACTCCTCATTTTTTTCAATGCCAATAAATTGTCTATTATTTAGTATTGCCATTTTTCCTGTTGTACCACTTCCGCTAAATGGGTCCAAAACAACATCCCCTTCATTACTCCATGAAAGAATATGGTCTTCAGCTAATTTTTCAGGGAATACTGCAGGATGTCCTGTTTTATCATTAAACCCTACTGAATATTTCCAAATATTATTTCTAAGACTGAATTCGGGTACGGGTTTAATATTATTAGTTTGTTTTAAATTACCATTTTTATCATATTGTGTATTATTACCCCAATTAGTATGCCCTGCCCATTTATTTGGCTTATCAGCTAAAAGGGTGATATCATTCCTAATTTTACCCTTAACAAAGACAAACATATATTCAAAAATCTGAGTATATCGCTTACTAGTACGTTTTGCAGGAAAGGAACTACTATTTTTCTCATATATCATAGTATCGTGCATCTTAAAGCCAATACTATCGAAGTAAAGTGCTTGCTTGAAACTGCTTAATGTTTCATAGCCTTTAATAGTAGCGTCACCAACAATCCACACAAGAATACCTCCGTCATTAGTTATCTCATACAGCCTATCTGCCACCTGTTTAAAAATATCAAAATTCCATTCACATGTATCTCCGTATGTTCTTAAATCATCGTATGGTGGACTTGTTACTGTTAAATCAACCTTCACGCCATCTTTAATAAGTTCATCTAAACGCTCTATACAATTCCCTAAATATATCTTATTTAACATATATCTAATTTATTTAAATTTTAAAATTAAGTTTTGATGGTATAGTATTTTTTTCACCCTTTTCAAGAAACATATCAAATGCAATTTTGCAAATTTGGTTAATCATATGTTTACTTCTTTTAAAATATACGCCTTTCAAAATACGTCTTAAGGCATTATAAGTAGAATATTTTTCATTAGTTACTTCATACCATTTAGTTAAAATAAAATTCTGTTCTTTAAAATCATTAATTGAAATTAACCAATTTAAATCATTTATACATTTATTAATTTCTTTCCACGTATATGTATCGCATATTAATTCATAAATCTCTTGAGATGTAGAACATTTATCTATTTTTAAATCAATTTCACCTTTTAATGTAGGAATATATGCTTTACTTTCAATCGAGTTTAAAAAATAACATATATTAGCAATTTTTTCCTCAACACTACCTTCTTGATAGTCTTTAATTACATTGCGATAATTGTCTTTATTTGTAACACTGATAATACCTTTTCTCTTATTCTTAAGTCGTATATAATCTTCATAGGCATGTGTGAATTCATGCATAAATAATGATTTAAGACCTTTTATAATATTATCTTTTTTACAATCAATAACAAAAGACATTTTTAGAAAAAGTTTACCATCATCATCTAAGGTATTAAGTGTTGATGGTGTATATCCACCCGTAACGCTAACAGTATCTGAATTATTCTCATTGTGATGAATTTTAATATAAACACCACTAAAAATATTACCCTCAATATCATAAAAAATATTAGTGTTAATAATATAGTCATTGTTTTTATTCGGGTTCATGTAATATAGTTCTTCCTTTAAAACATTCCAATATACTTCTATATTAGGCAGGATGCCATGTTTTTCTAATAATGAATATCTTCCCTCGTTCATAATATCAAAACCATCTCCTGATACTAAAGTATAAGAAAACTCTAAAAATAAATGTCTGTGTAATTTTTCTTTAAGATTAAACATATTTTATACATTTTTTTTTCTAAAATTAATTTCTTCAATTATTTCTTTTTTCTTTTCAGTACTATAATAATTTTTAAACATTTTTACATTTTCTACCAACCATATCATGTATGAAGGGTCTCTTTCTTCCACTAATTGTATATCACAACCCTTGTATTTCCCAAATTTGAGAATATTATTCTTCATTTTTTCTTTTTAAATTTCGTTTTACATACTTCCAAATTACATCATTAACACATTTATCATTTCTTGTTAGCATAATAAACAATATTGAAGGATATGTGCATGTTTTAATATAATCAGCAGCTTCTTTTTTTGTTTCAAAATCATTTCTAAATTCAGTTTTGCAAATGGTATAAATACGATTAAACTCATTACTATATTCATCTATGAGAGACTGTATGTATACCCTTTCCTCATCTTCAAACATGGACATTATATTATTAATTTCATCCACGTTATTATCTACCATCAATTGAATAATCTTATTCTTACTAAAAGAATATTTAGTCATGTGAAGTTCTAAGTACTCATCATACTTCATTTTAAGTCTGAAATCATTAGGAAACTTAATAACAAATCCCTCCTTATTAGTACCATCTACTTCATTTCTAATATTCTTCCAATCCTTTATATTCAAATATTTTTTAGGCTTATTAAAAATAGTATACCATGAAATATCATATTCATAATCATTATTATTATCAAGTATCGCAATCAAAAAAATATCATCTATATTATTATATGAAATAATGTGCTTATCCTCTCTGTAAATGATTTCAAAAAGATATGTGCAATCACGTTTTAACTCATTCCATATATTCCTATATTTAGTGTGTAAAATATTTGTAGCATGTTTGGCCTGTTCACTATCAAAAGAACCTTTAGTAGCTATATAAGGAATATCCATATACCAATATAATATACCTAAAGTGCCATCAAGCTTTTCAAATATTTCAACATTAGAATATGACGGAATTTCATTTTTATCCTCATATTCCTCATAATTGAAAAACTTTTTCATCGGTTTGGATATTATATTATCCTCATTATCAACGATTAATCCTCTACATTTCATTGTAGTATCATTCCACACCCTCTCATAATGACAAAGTTGAGTATAAGAATACATCTTTAATGGGAAAATAGGATGCGAGACAACCTTAATATATCCCTCACAAATCATTTTTGCCAATTCAATACCATTTATGTAATCTAGTAACTTCATTTTTTTAGCAATTAAGTTTATTTTTAAATTTCTTCGCAAATATACTAATTTTTTTTTTAACTTCCAACTTTTTATAAGTATTTATATATAAAAAAACAATACTATGTGCTTAGATAATATAAAAAAATGGTTCTGTGGCGAATGTAAACCACAAATCGTAGAGGTTGAGAAAGAAGTAATCAAAGAGGTTATTAAAGAAGTTGTAGTGGAAAAAATAGTAACCGTTGATAAAGTCATTAAAGTACCTAATACTGTAATAAACAGAAGAATAACTCCATCACGTATTGGTACAGTTAAAATCGATAAAGATAATAATATCCAAATATTTGACTACCTTTGGTCATTAAATGCTAAATGTGGATATTATAGTCAAGCTGAGACTATTAATACAATTAAAATTAATAGAAATGAAAAGACTATCATTTTGAATGATAGGATGAAATTGTTTTCTGAAGGTGGTTTTTGTTAATCAATGAATTAATGAAACTAAAAAGAGGGGATAAACCCCTCTTTCTTTTTTAGTATGTATTTTAATAATCCTCCCAATATTCTTTAGTAAAATACCCTTCAGGATATTCTAAAGAGTCCAATTTGTTATCAAAAAAATTATGACACATATTATATAATGCTTCATATAGTTCAGGATTCAATTCTTTAATATCTAAATCTATAAAGCCATCTGATTCAGTATTAACATTTATATCATCTATATATGTTATAATATTACCTATGCCAAAATCAGTTATTGAAGGTTCAATTGTCTCTTCACACGAAGGTGAATTATAACCATCACCATATTCACATGAATATTCAGTTTCAATTTCACAACCCGTTTCAATTCTAAACATTACATCATCATATTCTTTGAAAGAAACCTCTATTTCACAATAATAATTACTACCGTCAAATTGATCCTCCGTCACATCAAAGTAATATTCCTTATTTTCTATCTTTTTTAATGCTATGTTTAAAATATTATCAATAGCAGTTTTTTCATCAATATTCTCTTTAATAATGCTCTGCCTTATCAAGTTTTTAAACTGAGCCTCAGTAATATATATCTTTCTACTCATATTCGTTTTTTTATATAAATATTTATTAAAACAAAAAAATCCACTAAAATAGTAGTGGATTTTAATACTAAAGCCTTTTAATAGTGCGTTCTCTATAATCATATTCAAATTCTAATCCCTGATGCTCATTTTTCAACCTGTTAATAATTTTATCCAACAAAATGCGATGAGCCTCATTACTCGGATAATGGTCACGTACCTTAATAACCTCCCCCTTTTCTACCTCAAACAATAACTGTATATATTGGTCAATCAACCTAGTTGTTCTTCCACTTTTTCTCTTTTCGTCTAACATATTAAATTCCTCTTCGTTTAATACTAACAGTTGCAAATCCAACCATTACATTTGTTTTTTAAGCATAATAGTTGAATTTGTACACCTTATTTATTTTATTATTTGTTGCCTCTGATTGAGTCGAACAATCCTTCCAAGTGCCAAAAACTTGTGTAATCAACCGATATACGAAGAGGCAATATTGTTATAAATTGGTATTAATTTTCCATCCTAACATGTTATATATTTCAGCATTTAAGGAGAAAAACTCATGTATACCAGTTTTACAATTTTTAGCAAAAACAAGAACCTTATCTTCTTTTATATTATAACCGACAAATTCTACATAAATCCTGTCAGTCCAATCAAATCCTTTATTGTATTTTAAAATAATATCAATCTGCTCTTTATTGAGCATTTGATATCCCCCAATATTGTATGTGTAATAATTACTATTTTCAGTAGACCCCTTACTTAATATCAAATCCTTTAAATTATTAAATTCAACATCGTTTACCACTGAAACCACACCCTTGCATCTAAAAAGTTTCTTAAAAAAATTACACATAATACTAAAATTAAATTAAAATCCTAACCAATATTTGTAGAAAATAGTTATTAAAAAATAAGAGGTTACTTCTTATGTCAACGTCATCACTACTGATTAGTGTAGCCTCACCTCTGTTAGCATCAATCCCCATACTATGCTTAATGACGAAGAACCGAAGAGAATTTATTATTAAAAAAAATTACAACCCCCTAAATCACCGAGAGACGCCCCAATAAAGAAGAAGTCATAATTTTTAAAAGTTATTTTATTTGGCGGGTCCACCTGGACTCGAACCAGAAATAAGGGATTAACAGTCCCACGTGATAACCATTTCACCATAGACCCATATATCCCGACCATGATTACTATTAATAATCACATTTGTTTTACTCATATACTGCGGGCTATATATGAAACCTTAAAGGAAACTTTATAGTTGCTCCCAATTGAAGAGTCGAACTTCGAATATGACTTATAATGGTTTTGTGTTTCAAACTAGTATTAGAAACCCTCACAAATGCATAAACACCACATTGGGAATATTTATTTTAAATCTTTTTTACGATATGGAATTTTATATCCTTTAGACTATTTCGTTACATTTTTTTTTAAAAAACATAAAACATTAATACTCAATGATGTAGCACGTGCGAGAGTCGAACTCGCCTTTCTGGAATGAGCGATATAGGGTAGTTTTGCTCTACTTAAATCTTCATAAGACCTATATCTGTCCGTCACAGTGGACTAATCTGTATAAATCCAGCTTCCTATCCGATAGAAGAACGTGCCTAATGAGCCATTATTTATTGATGAGAAAGGGATATGACTCAAAACCTGCATTTTTCAATAGTTTCCGTACTATTCGTGTAAAATGCAAAACTCTGCTACTCAACGCCACTATCATTTATTTTACAAGATTGTAGTGGATTTAATATCTTGGTGGTAATCAACCACGTTTCATTGCAGAAGCCACATAATGGCATCGTTTCCTTTTTCTCCACTTGGAAGATAGGAAGATGATATAGTCAGGTCAGGAATTCTGCTATGGATGGACTGTGCGCACACCATCAACTATATCAAATTTTAATTTACTCGGTCTTTGGAACCTTAACAAACCATGAATTAATCCAATTACGAATAACTGAAATATCATAGAAACCATTTGATGCTAAACCTACCACTACGCAAAGACAAACAACACCCAACCAAACTGGTGTGCCGAAAGTAATAACTTTCAAAGCCCATGCAGCAACAGATAAACCTGTACCTAGTACCCATGAAATTAGCTGCTTAAGCCAACTTGGACCAACCTTAAGTCCCTGATTAATAACACCTGCCAATGCAGTTGTAAGTGATACAAGAATTGGCGCTACCCACCAAAAGCTCTCACTAAAAATACCTACAATTGAATTCATAATTTTATATATATTTAAATAAATAAATTATTTTTTTTTCGAAGAAAAAGGACTACTAAATATAGTATATAACTCGTTCCTGAATTTAATCGGATTGACGGAATAAATATCTTTTAGTAATCGTAAGTAACTAAAAATTAAATAGTTGCGGTGCGTATGGGGCACGATCCCATGACCTCTGCCGTGGTTAATGATGTAAGATTCGAACTTACTCGTGGAGTTCTTAATATCCACTTAACTCATTACAAGTGTACCGACTGTCCATTATTCGGCAATCATTAAACAAATTTTTGAAATGGTTATTTCCATTATACAGGGCAGCATTCTGACCAACTGAACTAACGCACCAATAATAAAAATAGACAAGACAATGGGACTCCCACCCAATATTTTCCCGCAAAGAGAAGGACGAGTTTAGTTTATTCTCCTATATCTCGTAGCATAGGACTATTCTTCTCCCCCACATAAGTCCAAATAGTGGCTTAAAAAAAAATATTTAAGAGGATAACTAAGAAAAAATAACACCCTCCGAGAGTTTTGCATCGATAATAAACAAAACCTACTCTAGCCTCCGTCATGGCATACCTCGTTTATCATTCAATTGACGGCATTGAACGTTATCGAGGAAATAAAAACAGTATCCGTGTATTGTGACAGGCAGTTACTAACTTGATCAATCTATGCACCAACTATAACTGTTATACCCACATGCCCCACTTTCGGCTATTGATACTGATATCTAAAACAACTCCAACCATATTGCAAGTTGGTATAAAAATATTAACTGCTTGAGGTTTTAATTAAACTATGTACATCTTTTTCTTGCTTATCACATCTTAATGATGTGTGATGCCCACCTTAGATTACTTTGCTACTACGATCTTCAAGCATTAAATCACGAATAGTTATATTCTACGATATATTAACATTTTTACAATCTCAAATATTCAACATCCTGTGCAATCAGGATTCCTACAGTTAGCATACGCATTAAAGAGGTGAATATCCTTGAAAATTGTTCTATAACAAAAACCCACAACCTCGTCTATCATATAATTATCCTCCCTAACGAGACCTCATAATGGGATTACACCTGTTGTGTTTTAACTTTCTAACTATCTTATAGAAAGTGGTTTATATGTTAGTCAACCATTTTTGGTTGTTTTTTAAAAATCAACTGTTTTTGGTTGACATTTTGATGCATAGGAGATACCCGACATACTCATCACCCTATGTTGACATAGGGACTCTACCACTTGAGTTACTATGCACAATAACATCTATTATTTACAACTAATTAAAAGTTATTTTTTACTTATTCATTTTCTACATCCTTTTTATATTTCCAAATATAACCATTAGATGTTTTTTGACATTTTCTACACACGTTGTGTATTTTAGACTTATTAAAACCTAAAACATTAGCAATTTCATCACCATCTTTCCACTCTCTAATAAAATTTCCATCTAAATCATATTGATATATAGGGTATGTTTTTTGTTTAAAGTTGGACTTAACTTCATTATATATACCATATCTTTTTAACCATTTCTTACAAGCGTTGCCACTAACATTATATTTCTTCGCCATACTTTCTAATGATTTATGGTTAAAAGACTCGATTAACAAATCCTCCTTTGATGGCACATTTTTTGCTTGATCAGCATTATAACATTCAATAGAACAAAATTTATCCCCCCTACCAATTATTTCTGTACCGCAATATCCACAATATTTAATTACTTTCTCCTTAATAGGGATTTTTCTTATTTCTCCCCACTTAAGTTTATTTTGATAAATTTCTTCTTTTCTTTTTTCTTCTCTTTCTAAGAGAAATTTAATTTTTTCTTCAGCAGTTTGTTCCGCAATTTGCTTGCAAATTAAATCCACCGAACTTTCTTTTCCTCCCCAATTTTTAGTCATTCGATGACAGTTAGGACATAATATAATTAGATTTTCTAATCTATTATCAAAATGATTACCATTTATATGATGTAAATCTAATGGTATTTTATCTCCCATCCATTCACTATTATGACATATTTCACACATTTCTTCTTTTACCCCTTCTTTAATCAAACGCTTTTTAAGACTATTAGAATTACCACTACCATTTTCAACAAGCATTTCAGATAATAGTTTTTTAGGTATTCCAGTATTATTATAACGCTTAATCCTACGCCCAACTAGTGTGGTTGTATTGAACTCAGGATGAGTTTTTAAAAACATCTTTAATGCAACATGAGGTGCGCCCCTATCAGGCAAATCCAACTTTCTTAGAACCTCAGAAATTGAGGTTGATTCAGAAATTATATTCTGCAATAAATTATTTTCATAATTTTCAAAATTTATTCTCATAACATATTTACTTTACTATAAATACTTATAAAAATGTAAAAAAACGAACCCTTATGTTTATTTTTTTTATTTTAGTAGCGACAGACGGGATCGAACCGTCACGACCATTACTGGTCAAGGGATTGCTCAAGGTATTGGATACGAACCAATCATAGTGCATATTACCTTGATTTAATCATTTGTTAAGTTGTTGATTTTCAACTATTTAAGTCCCTCGTGTCTACCTATTCCACCATGTCGCCATTAAAAAAAACCTCAACACATCAAACTTTATTTCACAACAATATTCTTATCATTGAGGTTGGGAAATTTCATTCATTCAACTTTTCTGTTTTTTGAAAAATTATCTCACATTTTCGTATGGATTGCTTGGCACTCCTGAAATTGTTTGACAATTAAAATACCATTACTTCTTCATCACCATACAGGGTAATTCTCTTCTTTACAAGACTTTTGGTCGAGTAACTCTCAAAGTACTTACATAATGGTATAGCATTTAACAAGATAAAGAAAATCAGTGTCTCTCATTATTCATCTTCTTCCATACTATTGATGACTCCACCATTGTTTTAAACCAACTCACTTAATATAGGTTAATGCAAACCCCACACCATACTTATTGGGACACCCGAGCCTATGCATTAAGTTAAATTTTCTTATATCTTCTGACTTTAGCACAAAGTTAATTGAATTGAAATATTATATATTCTTCAACTCTCTCACAATTGAAGAAAGGATTTTTCAATAACTTTTTCTCAAATATGTCAAAGAACATTTTTATTAGGTGCGAACCCACGACTCGAACGGGAACTTGAGATTATGAGACTCAAATGTTACCAATTACACTAATTCGCATATATTTTATATAGCCGTATTGCTTATTTAAGTTCCACAGTGCAAATATACAAATAATTTTTTAATTAACAAACATTTTTTGTAAAAAAAATTATTTTTTTTCTTTTTAAATACCATTAATATATTCAAAAACCTCTGTATTAGAAGAATTTATTAATATTTTAACAATATTTTTGGTTTCGTTTTTAAAATCGGATACTACCTGAGCAAATACTTTACCATTAGTAGGAATTCCTTTTTTTTCAAACTTAACGTATAATCTTTGAGCAATACAAGACTCATCGGTATCCCAGTCATACATATTCCAAAGAGAATATAATGCGTTTCGCTTTGATATTTCTGAATTGCCATTTTTTAATTTAATTGAAACAATGTTATTAATATGAGCCCTTAATTCATACATCCAATGTTTTTTTAAATCTTGCCTTTCCCCTGATAATGTACAATATCTAATAAGACACCAATTTTCCAAAATTTGTTGCATTAAACTTTCAACTCTTTTTTTATAGTCTTTTGTAGACATCGCCATTTCAGTAATAACATACTTTTGTAACTCCTCTCTAATAATAGAGGAAATAATATGTTTTAGCTCATATGTATTTGTTTCATTTAGTTCCACAGTGCAAATATACAAATAATTTTTTAATTATCAAGCATTTTTTTATTTTTTTTACACTAATACTAATTTTAGTATTTCATTTAGGTCTTCATCGGAAATATTAGGGATTCGTCCCTTAATTTCTTTAATTACATCATCTCTCCATCGGGAATCAATTAAATCTGACCATCCCTCTTCTTGAAGACATAATAGTCCTTCTCTTACAATGTCTCTATTATACATAAATTTTTAATTTTGTGGGCTCTATAGGGCTTGAACCTATGACCTTCGGATTATGTGCTTATGGATGGATTTGAACCATTTAAAAGACCTATACTCCATAAGCTTTTGTTGAGTAATATGCAACAACACACTTTGAGTCCGCTGCTCTAACCTAACTGAGCTAAGAGCCCTTATATTGTTTAATTAAAGTAATGTTTTAAGTATAATATTTTTTATTTCTTAAAAATCACTTTGCAAATATACAAACTTTTTTTATTATATACAAATTTTCAAAGAACTTTTTTTGTGACCCTGGAGGGGCACGATCCCTCAACCCCGTCATTAAGGACTGATAAGTAGATTCAAACTACTATCCTTGGATGCTTCATAAGTTTAACCAAAGTTTTATTCACTTAAACTATATCAGTCAACGATTTTTAGAGATAATCGAGAACTCGTAAGTGACGTGCTCTATCCAAATTGAGCTACAGAGTCTAAACCAGATACTCTCAATTTTCACATGTAGGATTTTATCCCCACAAATTGATTTTTCTATATATTATATTGTAAAAGAACCAAAAATTGTTTTTCACTTTGCAAATATACAAAAAAATTTTTAATCCACAAAATATTTGCAACTTTTTTTTACTTTGTCTCGTTTTTTACGTAAAAAACTGGACATTTTGATAACATAGTAGGAGTCGAACCTACATTAATAGATAAAAACTATTCAACATTTACCCAGTAACTGCCACTTTGTCCCTACTTATAATAACCTCCATTAAGTTTTTAATAATGCGAGTTAACGTTACCACTTTGGGGCGAGAGTATACCAATTCCTCTTCATATGTTATTATTTTTTTTTGACCATATAGATGGACTTGAACCACCTTTCCCGCATGATACCATTAAATGGTATTTTATAACCGTCGGAGTTTACCATGTTAACATATATATGGTTCTGTTTTCATTCTGTACATCGGCTGAAAACAGTTAATGCCGATTGAGCGGTAAATGGAGCACGATTCCACAACCTTCTGCTTGGGAAGCAGACGCTCTACCGATTGAGCTACTACCGCAGAAAAAGAGTTTTTAACGAAGACATATGACTGGTACTCTTTAAGTGGGAAGCAATTTCAGTCTACTCCATGTTACCATGGTAGCCAATATACCCACACCATCCATCCATGGCAACACCCATTAGCCCGATGGAATTCCTCTGTCCTAGCTGGGTTATCAAGAGGAAAGCTGAGCAACAAGAGTGGATTTGAACCACTAACCTCCATGCAGGATTACATGGTATTCTACTTGAACTACTTGTGCATATGTTAAAGAACGTTGTGTTAAAAATTCTTTGCAAATATACAAACATTTTTTGAATTTACAAAATATTTTTGCATTTTTTTATTTTTTTTTGTCATGAGGGAAGGGGTCGAACCTTCACACTCTCATTTTTTAATGAGTATTTTACCATTAAACTACCTCATGAGGTGATATTATTAACTTTCATGACTTCAACATACCAGGTAGGATTCGAACCTACGCACCCCGATTTCTCACTCGAGAGCTCTCCCACTGAGCATTACCAGTACTCAATCACTTCAGGAGGAATATCAACCTCAGAACATTCAGAGAATTTTATATAGCGCACCCAAATATTCCCGACCCTTAGCGCTTCTTGGTCAGTTATTGGGTAGCTAATCCAATAACTTATGACCTCAAACAAGTTATCTCTGTATGGACTTGTTAACTCACTCCAGAGATCCTCAGTAGGCATTACAGGACTCAAACCTGTGACCCTCTGCAATGTATGATATAAACATACAAAGAAGAATTCTATCAACTGAACTAAATGCCTAAAATAAAACCATTCCAACCAGATTGCAAGTTGGATTATATGGGTTACGCACGACATTAACAATTAACACGTGTTCCGCCTCCACTCCCATAACAACCTCACCCTATATAACATCTCAAATATTCAACATCCTGTGCAATCAGGATTCTATATCACCAGTTTTTATCGCCATTAAACTATTGATGGTCCTTTATAGAATGGAATTTATCTAT
>JAEIGA010002178.1_pt1 | contig 31285 bp, 22 predicted proteins | sample 9270691 | NCBI WGS metagenome assembly JAEIGA01 (sample SAMN17057246, study PRJNA624740) | gut metagenome | biome: biome; isolation source: fecal sample | host: Bos grunniens | place: China: Xizang | collected 2019
AGCCAGAAGACTTTACTGTCGATGAAGTCTTGCCGAATAGAGGGGATGTGCTTCTTTACTCGTATGATTATGGTGACGGTTGGGAAATAATAGTGACGCGCATGGCCGACCCGAAATCGTCTGAAGTGGCTTGCATCGAAACACGCGGAACTAATGCTATCGAGGATATTGGTGGCGTCGGGGGTCTTGAAGAATTCACTAAGGCTTTAAAAAAGTGCAAACTTAAGGGGATGGAAGACGATTATGAAGATAACAGCGGATGGCCGATTGCCGAGTGGGGCTATGATGATCCGGAAGTACGGGAAGAATTTCTTGCTGGTCCAACGACGGATAAGTTGACTCAGATTCTCAGGGATGAGGTTACGCTTAGCGAGGAGCGAAGAAAGGCTGTTGTCGAGGCGGAGCAACATGAGCAGATGTTCAAAAAAACTGGACGGAACGAACCATGCCCGTGCGGTAGTGGTAAAAAATTCAAAAAATGCTGCGGTGCAAATCGATAAAACAATGCAAGATTCACATCTTCCAAGGAGTTTATTAGGGCGGCTGCGTTGGAAACGATTGATCGCCTCCAGGAGTTCTTCGTTTCGATGGGAATGCTGCGCTCGCTTAGGGAATTCGGCCTGGAGGAAAGTTCAATCGACCGACTCTTGGACGGTCTTGAAAAATCGAAGGGTAAGGTTTTTGGTGCGTTTAAGCCGTTAGACCGCGAGGATGCGCGAGCGATATATAAAAGCGCGTTTTAAGAGCCGAACTTTTAAATACCTTCGCATTTTTAAAAATGTGAAGGTATAAACAGTGAAAGTGATGTCATACTTTTCAGTAATAAGCGATAAGTTAAGGCGCAATTTTTTACAGGAGAAATAAAGCGATAAAATTATTATTATTTGAAAACAGAAATGTGGAGAAACATAATGAAAAAGAATTTCGGAAAGAAGAATTGGATGTTCCCGATGCCGGTGTTGATGATAGGCACGTATAACGAAGACGGAACGGCGAATATGATGAACGCGGCGTGGGGCGGCATTACGCTTGAAGATGAAATAACAATCTGCATCGATACCGCGCACAAGACATGGGCGAATATTGCCGCGCGTAAGGCGTTTACCGTCGCGTTCGGGACGGTGGATACCGTCCGCGCTTGCGATTATCTTGGGCTCGTGAGTGGCAATGATGCTCCCGACAAGGTTGCGAAGAGCGGGCTTACCGCGTCTAAGAGCGAGTTTGTCGACGCGCCTGTGATGGCGGAGCTTCCGCTCGTTCTTGAGTGCGAACTTGTTTCGATGAATGAGGATAATTGCAACGTCGTCGGACGCATTCTTAATTGCGCGGTTGACGAAGCGGCGCTGACGGACGGTAAGCCCGACGCGGCGAAAATGAAGCCGATCTGCTATGATCCTTGTGCACATGTTTACCGCATTATGGGAGAGGAAGTCGCCAAGGCCTTTTCGTGCGGAAAGGAACTTTAATGGCATTATTTTACGATACTGAATATTGGTTTGATATTGAGTCGTTCTTAGTTGCAAAGTAGACCTGTTCTGCAACTATGTTCCTATGATACAAGAAGAGCCCAAAAGGAGGAAAATACTGCTATGAATGACCTGTCAGAAATTTTCAAGCCGATCTTTAATTTCGCGTGTTCGAATTTGATATAATTTAAAGCGTGAAAAATCCATTCGATTATGATAAAAACAGGAGAGAGATATGATATCGAGAAGAAATTTTGTCGCGGCGGTTGCTGCTGCCGCAGTTATGCCCAAGAAAATATTCGCTTCGAGCGCGGCTGATTTTGACGAGACGGCTGCGGTCTTTCTTGCCGACATTCACATTAATGGGCAGAGCGGGAAAAAGATGCTGAATTTCCTGAGGTCAAATGTGGCTGAAATACTCAGGATGGATCCATTGCCGAGGCATGTTTTTGTTTTTGGAGATATAGCGCATACAGTTGGCCGAAAGATCGATTATGATAAGGCCTATCCTGAGTTGAAACTTCTGACCGACGCAGGAATAAAACTCACGCTTGGTTTGGGTAACCACGATCACCGGCAGCCTTTTTTTGAGCGTTGGCCGGAATATGAAAAGCTCTCCGTTGTTTCCGGAGAGGCCCTTACGGTGACGTCTCTTCCTGATTACGATATGATAATGCTTGATTCGCTTTACGAAACAGGAAAGATAGGTGCGCTCAATGAGGTTTACGGCGCGATTTCTTCTTCGGCGCAGGAATGGATTTTAGAGAATTTGCCTAATTGGAAACGGCCGTTTTTCATCGGCGCGCATCATCCCGAAACGCAGATTCGCTTTGCCGGTAAAATGGGCGGGCTCAAGGCGGAGATGTCAAAATTTCCGAACTGCAGAGGCTTTATTAACGGTCATACGCACGTATGGATCACGAATTACGTGGATTCAAAGAATCCTAATACGGTGCCGTGGTTGACGTTGCCGTCCTCAGGTTGCTGGGGCGATATAGGGTATGCGACTTTTAAAGTCGGCCAGTGGCGCGGGCGCAAGGCGGCGATCGCTTCGTTGATCCAGAAGGATTTCTTTTTGAGAAACCCGGTTCCTAAGAATAAACGACCTCCTCTTTGGGATATGCGTATGGAGCATAACAAAGGGGCTAAATGCATATTCGCCATCTGATCTGTTGGTTTCAGCGGACCGAGGAGTTTCTCTCTCGCCTTTTAGACGCGCCGTTTATTGATAACGTACGGCTAAAGTGGTATCATACATAACGATGAAGATTGTTATAGCTATAGATTCAATGAAGGGGAGCCTTAGCTCCATCGAGGGAGGGCAGGCGATCGCCGATGGCGTTCATCGAGTTTTCCCTGACGCGCTTTGCGATGTGCGGCCTCTTGCGGACGGAGGCGAAGGAACTCTCGAGGCTCTTGTCGCAGGGCTTGACGGAGAACTGCGCAGGATTACTGTAACCGGCCCCGCGGAGAAGCCTGTCGAGGCTGTTTACGGAATTATCGGCAATACCGCGGTTGTCGAAATGGCGCGTGCTGCCGGAATTACGCTCGTATCCGGAGTCGAGAAAAATCCTTCTCTCACGACGACATACGGCGTAGGCGAAATGATAGCAGACGCCATCTCAAACGGGGCGCGTAAATTTATCGTCGGAATCGGCGGAAGCGCTACGAACGACGGCGGCGTCGGGATGCTTCAGGCGCTCGGTTTTAAATTTCTCGATGAGAACGGCCGTGAACTTGACCGCGGCGGCGCGGCGCTGAAAGGCCTTAAATGTATTGATAAGTCTCAGGCACTTCCCGTGCTTTCAGATTGCGTTTTTAAAATCGCATGCGACGTCACCAATCCGCTTTTAGGCCCGAGCGGCGCAAGCGCGGTATACGGTCCGCAGAAGGGCGCAACGCCAGAGATGGTTTGCGAGCTTGATGCGGCGCTTGGAGTTTATGCGTCGATTGCTGGAGGCGACGCTGATTTCCCGGGAGCGGGAGCTGCGGGCGGATTAGGCTTTGCATTTAAGACGTTTCTTAACGGTGAACTTAAAAGCGGAGTTCAACTCGTCCTGGAAGAGACCGGCTTTGAAGAGCGCGTGCGTAATGCAGATATCGTCGTTACAGGCGAAGGACGCCTTGATGAGCAGACGGTGATGGGTAAAGCGCCCATCGGCGTTGCCCGCCTTGCCAAGAAATACGGCAAGAAGGTCATCGCTTTTTCAGGTTGCGTTACGGACGGCGCCAGGAATGTCAACGAGCATGGGATCGACGCGTTCTTCCCTATATTGCGCTCGGTCGTTACGCTCGAGGAGGCGCTCGACTGCCGAAATGCGGCTAAAAACTTAACAGACACAACGGAGCAGGTATTTAGATGTTTACAACTTACGGCGCTTTGATCGGCCTTCTGCTGGCTGTCGTTTTAATCATCCGCAAAGTCGTCCCCGCGTACGCGCTTATAATCGGAGCTCTTGTCGGCGGTCTCATCGGAGGCGGCGGACTTGCGGGGACTGTAAGCGCGATGATTTCAGGGACTCAGTCCATGATGCCGAGCGTCCTTCGTATTCTCGCCTCCGGTGTGCTTGTAGGCGCTCTCGTCAAAACCGGGAGCGCGGCGAAAATCGCAGACACTATTGTCAGGTGTCTCGGCGTACGCTTCGCGCTTGTCGCAGTTGCGTCCGCGACGGCGGTAGTATGTTCGGTCGGCGTTTTCATCGATATTGCGGTAATTACCGTAGCCCCGGTGGCGCTCGCCGTAGGCTCTCGCGCGAAAATTCCCGTGCCCGCGCTTTTGCTCGCGATGATCGGAGGCGGCAAGGCCGGTAACATCATTTCTCCTAACCCGAACACGATCGCCGCCGCCGATGCGTTCAAGGTGGAACTTACGGAACTTATTGCGGCGAACCTCATTCCTGCGCTCTTTGCATTTGCGGCGGCGGTGTTGCTTTCAACTTATCTTGCCGCGCGTATCCGCAGGCGCGGCGATGACGCGTTGCAGGTTCTCGCTTCCGGTGCTCTCGACGATTCAAACGAAATCGCTTTTTGGAGCGCGCTTTCAGGCCCTCTTTGCGTTGTCGCGCTTTTGTCTTTGAGGCCTTTTGCAGGCGTCGCCATCGATCCGCTTATCGCGCTTCCGGTCGGAGGAGTTGTTTCGATTCTCGCCTGCGGCAAGTGGCGCGAGATGGTCGAGTTTTCGCATTTCGGCCTTACTAAAGTAAGCGGTGTTGCGATACTCCTGATCGGGACTGGAACTATCGCAGGAATCGTGAAAGCTTCGGAACTTAATGTGGATATGATTGGTCTTTTGGAGGTTCTTAAGCTGCCGATGTTTGCGCTCGCCCCGATTTCGGGCATTCTGATGGCCGGTGCGACGGCATCCACGACGGCTGGCGCCACAATCGCTTCGCAGACGTTTTCGGCGCCGCTCGTAAGCGCCGGCATCGCGTCGGTTTCTGCGGCGGCGATGATCCACGCCGGCGCGACCGTGGTAGACTCGCTTCCGCACGGCAGCTTTTTCCATGCGACGGGAGGCAGCGTTTTTATGGGTGTTAAAGAGCGCCTTAAACTCATTCCGTACGAAGCGGCGGTCGGTCTTGCATCAACAGTCGTCTCATGTCTCTGCGCTCTGGTATAAAAATGATTAGGATGTATGAAAGGAGAATGTTATTATTACCCGTAAGAGCTTTTTGAAATCGGCTGCCGTTTTCGTAAGGTGCGGTTTTATGGTATACTACTGCAAATAAAAAAGTTATATGATTTCCCTTTTATGAATAATTGTAATTATAAGAAGAGCCAATGCGTGCGCAGCACGGTTGTGCTGTGTGTTATTTCGTTTGCAACTTTGTTAATTGCCAAGCCATCTGATTCAGCGATGGGCTGTAAGGCTGCGTGTCCGAAAGACAAGGGCTGCGTGAATATTGCCGCGAAGTGTACCCCGCTGCAATCGAAGATCGCATCATCATATCGAATCATAGGTGAAGACGTCTGGTACGGCTATAAACGGACGAAGTTTGATTTCTGTGGGCGTGAGGCGTGGATCGTTGAGCCATCGGTCGCCGCTGCGAAAGGGAGGCCGTGGACATGGACGATGCAGTGGGCGGAGGCGTTTGTTGCGCGGACAGGTGTTCTCGATCTTTTGAAGCGCGGCTATCACCATGTGACGATTGATTTATTTAATACGCGCATGGATGAGAATGGAATCGCGTGCGCTGCTGCATATCAGAAGTTTCTTGTTGAGAAACTCGGTTTTGCGCCGAAGGCTAATCTCGTGGGCATGAGCTGGGGCGGCTTTTTCTCAACGCGTTATGCGGCAGCTCATCCGGAGAATGTGCGCAGGATATATTTTGACGCGCCCCTTATGAATTTCGATGGTTTTGGTAACCCTGATTACGGGCGTATCGGAGTTTGGGCTCAGCGAAAACCAGTTAATGGTAATTGGACTGTCAATCCGGAGATGCCGGTAAATAAGGCCGAGGATATCGCCAAGGCGAAGATACCGGTGCTTCTTATTTACGGCGGGAGTGACAATGTTGTTCCGCCGGCGCAGAACTGCCTTCTCTTTATGGAGCGCTTCAAGGCGGCGGGAGGTGAGCTTAAAGTGATCGCACGCAATCTTTTCGGCCACCATCCGCATGGCTTAGATTACGATAAGACGTATCAGATTGCAGACTTCTTCAGTTCTGGAGATTGAGGCTCATTCCTTTCTTGCTCTTAGGATTTTACGAGTTGCTTGCGAAAGGCTATGGCCACGGCTTCAGTTCGATTTGCGGCGCCTAATTTGACGAGCAGATTTTCTACGTGCTCTTTAACGACGGCCCTGCTGATGCCGAGCTGATCGGCGATTTCAGTGTTGTTGAATCCTTTAACGAGCAAAGCCAAGACCTCCTGCTGACGCGGTGAGAGTGTGGGCGCGGGCGGATCGACCGCAAGGAGTCCTTTTACTTCCGGGGAGATGAATCTTTTGCCCGCGGCGACCGTACGCACAGCTGTAAGAAGCATGCTGTCGTCTGCAGATTTCATGACGGCGCCCTGAGCGCCGGCCGCGATGGCTGCTGCTATAGTGTCGGATGTCGAGTATGAGGTGAGAACAACGATTTTGGTTTCAGGAAGTTTTGCAAGAATTTCGGATGTGGCGGCGACACCATTCATCTTTGGCATCATTAGATCCATGATGATGACATCAGGCCGCAATTTAAGAGCCTGCTGAACGGCTGTTGCTCCATCATCGGCTTCTCCTGCAAGAAAGATATCTTTTTCAGACGCGAATAGGGATTTTAGCCCCATGCGCACTATTTTGTGGTCGTCGGCGATAAGAATGGAGATTTTGTTCATGGTTATGCTTCTTGATGGATTGGAATTTGCATGGTGATGCTTGTCCCATTGTTAGGTGCGCTTATTATATCAATGCTGCCGTCTAAACCCTTGACGCGCTCCATGACTCCTTCGAGCCCGAAATGGCCCTGCTCCATTCCCGGTCGGTTGTTGGGATCAAATCCGACGCCGTTGTCCGAGACCGAAAATATGAGGTGGTCTTTGTCAAGTACGCCTACCACTTTTATCTTTTTTGCCTGTCCGTGTCTCACGGCGTTGACGACAAGTTCGCGAATGATGCATAGGATATTATGAAACGCATTGTCGGGAATTTTCCGCCGAGGCACGTTGAAGCGGATCTGCAGCTGCGATTCAAGCAGGTGCGGCTGAAGCGTTATGCGGACGGACTCTTCTATGTCGTTTTTCTCAAGGGCTTCATTGCGAAGATCCCAAATGCAGTTTCTAAGTTCCGCTCTTGATGAATTTATCGTCTTTAGGGCGATGTCTAGGTGTGGGGCGGAATCCTTGTCTTTTGCCTGCAACGCCGCTTGGGCTGCGCGGATTTCCATTGCCGCACCGGTGAGGTTTTGAACGACCGAGTCATGGAGTTCCGTGGCAAGGCGGGTGCGCTCTATGGTTTTGAATCTCGCATTTGTCGCTTCTATCTGTTTGCGCGCCAATTCCCGTCCGCGCCGTTCAACCAGAATTCGCAGGGATGTGTTCCAGATGAGAAACAGAATGAGTATACCCGTCATTGTAGAAATGATGATGATGAATCTTGATGATGTCAGCCATGGCGGGTGAGAAATAACGGCTATGTCGTTTTTTTCGCGTACGATCAGTGTCAGTGCGCTGATATGGGGCATATCGGTCTGGGCGTCGTAATCGTTCGTTTCTAAGAGGCACACGCCTGTAGCTTTGACTTTACATCCTAGGTTAAGGCCGTCGGTTGCTTCGGCGCAGGCGCTTGTGTCGAGTTCAATGAGATATCCGTTGCAGTCAAGGCCGATTCGTCCTTCCGCATTGCCTAATGACGGCAGAGTTTGAATAGTGCCTTCCAGCATTGCCGGCATCCCGTAGCAGGACGTATTAAAGGTAATCGAGCCTGATGGACTGCGGCTCATGACATCGTTAAGAGACAGGACTCGACCGGCCTGTGTCGGCGCGGTTTTCTTTTTTGTGCAGGAAAAAATTGTGGCGGTGTCGAGGATGAAGTTGAATTGATCCGTTTCGGGGTAGCCGCAGATTGTCGCCTCGTATCCGTTATGTGGAGAAGATGTGTTGCGGTGAGAAAGTTTGACGCGGACGATCCGCCCGTCATCATCGCGTAGAAGCAGGTTGTATCGTTGCCATACGGCGATAATCTCGCCGCGTATTTTTCGTCTGCCGAGAGATCGGATTTTTTCGGGTGTCAGATATATTTTCCGCTCCAAGAAGGGTATGTCGGCGGCAGGAGGGGCGGTTATTTTGATGTCGCTGAATCGTGAGACAATCAGTGGTCTTGCGTACCGTCGCACAGATGCGAGAGCCCAGTGGAATGTGCCCACAAGTGATACGCGTGATTCCAGCAGACTGTTGACGTCATCCTCCTTGATCGAAGGAATCAGAATGGGCATGGTCATTGGCCCGTCTTTTAGTGTCAGGCACATCCAGAGCGGATCTTCTTCGCTTGCGCGCCAGTCTATGATTGTTCCTGATGTCTGAATAAGTCTGAGATTGTCGCTGAAATTTGAGAGGTCTCGAAGCGGTCTTTCGGCAGGGTGGATTGGAGGACCTCGTCCGATGATTTTGATTGTATGGGCGACGGCATAAGGCTCGTTGCCGTAAATTTGTTTTTTCAATCCGAATATACCGGCGGCGACGATGCGCTCACCGGCCTGAAGTTTCATCAGCGGCTTTGTTTCGTTGAATACAGATATGAGAAGTTCGCCGTCATCTATGACGAAAGCTGCAGTGTTGGTGGTTGCTTGAGGCGATTTGCTGACTGAATGAACTGTGCCTGTAAGTGTAAATATGTTGTGATATCCCGGTGTGGTTTTATCCCAGACGTTTATCATCGATTTTATATTGGTGTTCGGCGCAGCACCGGAAATTCCGGTAATCGCTATTGATAAAGAAAAGAATAAAATTGTCTGGAGAATTTTCTTCATATCGTAATTATAGCATATATGGTGAGGGATAGTGGAAATTTCGGACAGTTTTTCCCCCTTTGCCGAAATATATGGTAGAATAGGCGGCAATCAAGGAGACAAAAAATGGTAAAGAACATATTGCTCGTCGGCGCTTTGGCCGCATATTCATTGGCAGGGGCGACAGGCCGTTATGAATCTTACATAGGCAGCGAACCCGGAAAAATTCCAGGCGCCGTGGTGATAAACTACGTGGATGGGAAAATTACGCCCAGATGTCTCGGGTATGCTGACGTCAATTCGAAAATACCGATGACACCCAATACGGTAGGGTGGCTTGCGTCAAATACCAAAGCGATCGCCTGCGCATTGGTCCTTACATATGTGGAGGAGGGCAAACTCGCTCTTGACGAGCCGATTTCCCGTTATCTTCCCGAGTGGCAGGGAGAAATTACTCCGACACTTAGGCAGTTGATGTCGCACACTTCGGGACTTGATTTTTTTCCGGGGATGCCCATTGACCGCCGTCCGGTACAACTCCTCTCCCGTCTGGGGGTGACAAGCAAGAAGGTCGCCCTTCCCGGAGAGAAATTCCAATATTCCAACTGGGGCATTGACGTTGCGGTAGCATGTGTCGAGTCGGTGGCCGGAGAGCCGTGGGAGGTGCTGTTGAAAAAGAGGATTCTTGATCCGCTGGATATGCACGATGCGACATTTTTTCCGACGGCCGAGCAATATCAAAAAATGGCCAAAGGCTATGTGGTGGACAGTAAGTGTCCGCACAAAGAGGTGCCGGTAGATCAGCTTCAATACCCTTATTCGCTCAATAGCCGATATGCCGAGGCCGGAGGGGGGCTTTTCGGTAGCCCCATGGATATGATCAAGTTTTATGCGATGGTCGCCAATGGCGGCGTGGGGATTAACGGCCGGCGGGTTTTGAAAAGGGAGACCGTCCGATTGTGGTTTGAAAAACAGACGCCGACAAATGTTCCAAACAAATATTCGTTTGGCGCAGACGTAAACGAAATCGGGCGGAAGATGTCGCACGGCGGAGCCTGGTGGACCTGGGGATGCGCATACCGCGAGAGCGGAGTTGCTTGCGTACTTTTTGTCCAAAGGGCAGGGGGAGAATCAAAAGTCTATGAGAAATTTAAAGATTTAGTTGATAAAGATGCGCAGGGTAGTTATTCTCCGCTTAGACAATAAGCCGTTTTCAGCCTACCTTGCCTCGGCGGAGACCATTGGCTGCGTACGGAACACCTCTTACGGCTGCGAGTCGAAACTGCCTCTTGCCCGACTGTCGGCGCCCTTCGTCGCGCGGCTTGCGCAGTATACTTCAGCAAAGTTATCACATCGTCTTGCGATAGTCGTCACTTTGAGATTCTGGTCTTGACCCATTGGCACGGCGTTGACCCTGTAGCCCGTTTGAAGGCGTTGGAAAGGTGTGAGGCATGGCAGAAACCTGTCTCTGCGGCGATATATTCCAATTTGTGCGACGGATCGAGAAGTAACCGTTTCGCCTTTTCGATTCTAAGATGCAGAACGGTTTTGGCGACGCTCACTTGCAGTGAATCTGAAAAGATCCGGTCTAGTTTCACGCGGTTGATATGAATTGCTTGTGCCAACTGTTCGGAGCCGAACGATTCTGCGAGATGTTCGTTAATCCAGGAGAGGGCCTTTGTTACGAGCGGGTTAGAGCAGGCGATAGTCTCTGTACTCGTCCGGGTCACGATGCCGCGAGGCTTTATTAAAATCGGCGAGGATGGCTGCGCTTCACCGTTCATCAGTCGATCAAGAAGGGCCGCCCGTTCGTAACTGATCTGTTCAAGGTCATGCACGATGGAGGAGATCGGAATCTGCTGATTCTCGCAGATGATTTTGTTGTTGTCGATGCCGAGAACGGCGATGTCTTCCGGTATGCGGTAGCCGCTGTCCAGGCAGTGGTTGATAAAGAAGGCAGCGTCGATGTCGTTGTAGGCGAGAACCCCAAGCGGTTTCTCCGCCATCGCGAGCTGCCGATCGAAGGGCGGTCGCAGCAAGAGCGGGGCTGGCCCCTGCCAGTGGCGCTCGAAAGCGGAATATCTCAACCGGTGGATGATGTTCCAGCCGCGGGAGAAAAACGCCACGTGGCGAAAACATCGTTCACGGAAATGTTGCGCGGATAGAATGCCGATCTGCTCGTAGTCGCCCGTAATGCGCGGAATGCGGATGTCGGGGCGCTGAAAACTCGAATCGACAACGGGAATGCCGAGCGAGACGAGTTTTCGGATGAAATCAATCGTCTTGCGGCTGGCGACGGGGATCGTAGAAATCATTCCGTCGAAGCGTACGGAATCGGGCGGGTCGTGCTCGATGAAGGTAAGACTCCAACGTCTGTTTTTGGCGAATCTGGCCGTGCCGAGGAGCTGCTGGTAGGAGGCGCTCGGCAACTGGATGAGGATATGCTTGATGGCTTTTTGCGCTTTCATGCAAGGAAAATTATATCAAAATCAAATGGAAGGGTGTGATTCGATTTTGCAATAAACTATTAAAATATGCAAAAACTAACTGGTATAGGAATCACAGACCTTTGGTATAATACGTCAAAAATAATAATGAAAGGTGCGTATGATGCGAAAAATCTTGATGATGTCTATGCTGCTTGGTCTCGTCGGGTGTTCAATGGTCGAGCGGAAGGGCTATGTGATGGAACATACGGCGATAGATGTCGCCGATCCGGTGGCAGTTGCCGACTGGTGGGTCAAAAATCTCGGCTTTGAAATTACGATGCAGAAGGATGACGCGACGCATACGACATTCATCGTGGATAAAACCGGGCGGATCGCGGTTGAACTCTACCGTGCGCCGAACGGAACGACGCCGCCGGATTATCACGCGATGCGGCCGCTGCAGCTTCACTTCGCCTTTCTCTCGGAAGATGTCGAAGGGGATATCGCGCGCCTGACCGCCGCCGGAGCCAAGCTTATCGTCCATGAGAAGAAGCCCGGATTCGACGGCGCGATGCTGAAAGATCCCTACGGGCTTTCCATTCAGTTCGTCAAGCGCGCGAAAGCCGTTCTTAAATGAAGCGGGCGCTTCTCCTCGTTCTGATTGCCGCGTCTTTCGCTCTGCCCGGGGCGAGTCGCCGCGACTATATTGATCTAATGGAGGAGGCAGTATCCGCCTATTCGCCCGAACGTATTTCGGGCTACATCGACGATGTTGAACGGGGCGGAATCCGTGAGCACGGCTTTGCCCGGCTGACGGCGAATCTGGCGATTCTTGTCGCTAACGGTCGGATGGCGGAGCGCAAGGATTTGGTGAAGCGCATGATGGATCTCTGCGCCCGGGAACAGCCCCGTGCCCATCGCCGTAACGGCGCCGCCGCCGGCGGGCATCTCGCGGTCGGGACGGAATTCGCGATGAAGGAACTCGTCTTCGCGGTGGTTGAGCTGGAGAACTCGGCAGTTTTCCCGAAAGCGGTTACGGGCGTCTGGCGGTCGGCGTTCGCGGCCGTCGTCGCCGGTCGCGACTATTCCTGTCAGCCGCCGGTCGGCGATCCGGTAGCGCGCAACTGGACGATTTTCGGCGCGGCGAGCGAGCAGGTGCGCCTGTGGGCGAAAATGGGCGGCGACGCGGCGTGGGCCGAGAAGTATCTCGCCGATCAGCTGCGCTTTTTCGATGCGAACGGCATGTACCGCGATCCCGGAAATCCCATGTTCTACGATCTGGTGCCGCGCCTGCAGATCGCGACGGCGCTCGACTGCGGTTACGACGGGCCGTCGAAAGCCTTACTTAAAGCGGCGCTGGAAAAGTCCGCACGGCCGACGCTGGCGATGCAGAGCGTCACCGGCGAGGTTCCCTATGGCGGGCGCAGCAATCAGTTTCTCCATAATGAAATTCTGTATGCGGCGCTGTGCGAATGGTATGCAGCGTGTGCCGCGAAGGCGGGTGACCGCGAGATGGCGGGGAGTTTCCGCGCGGCCGCTGACCGCGCGGTCCGCCATGTTCGGCGATGGCTCGGGGAAAAACCTGTCCGTCACGTGAAGAACCGCTTCCCGACGGCGTCGGGATACGGGTGCGAGACGTACGCGCATTTCAACAAATACATGGTAACGATGGGTTCGTGGGCCTATCTCGCCAGCCGCTTCGTCGACGAGTCGGTGGTGCCGTTGAAGGGAGACGAGCCGGGGCGCGTTTTCGTTACCGGCAAGGACTTTCACCGGGTCATCACGTCGGCGCACGGCTACACGCTGGCGTTTGATCTCAACGGGCAGGAAGGGTACGACGCGAGCGGGCTGGGGCGTCTCCATCGCGCAGGCGCGCCGTCCGCGTTGGCGCTTTCGGTACCGTTTCCCGTGAAGGCGCATTACCGCATGGATGTCACCAACGCCTTTGCGTGTGCGCTCGGTCCGCGGTGGCGGACATACGCGCTGGTGTCGGCGAAAGCCGGCGAGATTATTCTGTCGGACGGCACGGAGGCGCGTTGGACGAGTCGCCTGTCGCCGGGCGGTGTCGAGATGGCAGTCCGCCAGAAGGGAGGTGTCTTCTTTGATCTGCCGGTCTTCGCGTTTGACGGCGAGACGGCGACGCGCGTTCGCGCCAACGACCGCCGGATCGAGGTCGCCTATCGAGGGTGGATCTGCCGCTATGAGACGGACGGGCGATTTTACGACACGGGGCGCCTTCTCGGCAATCGCAATGGTCACTATCGCCATTTTATCGCGGAAGGGAAGTCGTCGCTCCGCGTAACTTGCATCATTTTCAAGGATAACGCCAGCGAAAGGAATAAAAAATGAAAAAGTTCATATTGATAAGCGCCTCCATTCTCGGATGTATCGCGTCTCTGAACGCGAGCGTCATTTATGTGGCAAAGGACGGTACGGGCAGCGGCGCGAGCTGGGAGGATCCCGCATCGGTTCAATCGGCCTTTCAGACCGTTGCCGAGAATGGCGGCGGCGAAATCTGGCTTAGGGAAGGGTTTTACAGCCTCACAGCTTCGCTCGCTCTCTCATCGAATATGACGCTGCGCGGCGGCTTTGCCGGTACCGAGACGCAGGCTGACGCGGCGGACCCGGCGGCGCATCCGACGATTTTTTCGGCTATCCCGGAAGATAAGTTAAGTCTCTATCAGTGGTCGAGCAATACGGTCCGCGTGACCGATTCGCCGGTGTGGTCGGGCGGCGTCTTTAATTTCTGCCGTCCGGATGACGAAGCGACCATCTGTCGTTATCCGACAATCGGAAATGGATCGGTGGGTTTCAATAATCTTTTGACGACGCCACAGGTGTCCGTTGGCGTTAAGATTTCTGGAATCACGTTTACCGGTTCGCGCATTTCGGCGCTTGTTGTTTCGGCCGGTTCGGAAGTTGAGCTTGAAAAATGCCGCTTTCTCGCCTGCGGCGTTGGAACGACGGCAATCGCTGGGCCGGGAGCGATAGATGCGAGCGGCACGCTTTCGTCCACGGAGTGTGACTTTATCGGCTGCGCGGGCGCCGTCGCTCTGAAAGGAACTGATTCGGCAAAGACAAATCTGTTCGTCGATTGCGTTTTTGACGGATCCACGGGAGCCTCTACCGCTTTTTATGCCGGTGCAATTTATGCAACAGGCAAACAGCCGCTGAAAATCCTCGGCTGCACGTTTGCGAATAATGTCGGTGTATCTCGGGGTTCCGGGAGCGGCGGTGTGCGCATTTCCGCCGCAGCCATCTCCTATGCCGCGACAGGCGGCGCGCTTTTCATCGCGGATACGCGTTTCGACTCAAACCGCTTACGGGCTCTTGACGGCAGTCAAGCGACGCCGAACGCCTGTCTCTTCGCCCGCTCGCCGGCGACGGTTGAACGCTGCCTTTTCAATAACAATTCAATTAAAGGCGAGGCTCTCGACGCTGACGGTGCGCAGCATCGCGCCGTCTGCCTTTATGCGATGGGCGCACCTGTGACAGTGAGAGATTCCGTCTTTTCCGGAAATACGCTCTCCGGCAAAACGGCGCTTGCGACAGGGCATCGCTGGGCCAGCGCGGCCGTCATCGAAAAGAAAACGGGAATCTTCGTCAATTGTGCCTTTTACGGGAATACGTCCATTCTTGAAGCAACGACCGAGGGCGGTAAGTCTTCGCATGCGTGCGGCGTTGTCAATGTCATCCGGAGTTCAAACGGCGAGGATGGCGGGGTGGGAGCATCATTTATCAATTGCCTTTTGACCGGGAATCAGTTTGCCGGTAATCTTGAGCGCGCGGCGGAGGTCTATCTTGACGATGGAACTCATGGGAGATTTACGCTTTCTTTCATCAATACGGTCATTTGGAGTAAAGAGGCAGCGCATAAGGCCTACTTTGCGAATGCGGCTTATCCTGTCAGCATTTCGCATGCGGTTCTCATGAATACGACCGCAGAGGCGATGACGAACGGGAACGACTATGTCGAATACGTGTCGTCGTCTGATCCTTCCGTTTCCGAGAAGATCTTTAAAAAGAATGGCACCTATCGCTTTGACGGCATGCGCGGATTAAACTCCTCGTCTTCCTTTGCGAAGAAGGGAATGCCGATTTACGAGAAGGACGGAAGCTTTTATTTCTATGCGCCGGAACAGGTCGCCGGTAAGCCGTGGCGGTGTTGTCACCTGAAGGACGGTTCGCTGGCGACGCTTGAAGGCGCGACCCTCGTCGCGGATGCATTCGGCGAGGCACGTACGGCGGAGCGATATCCATACGGGCCTGCCGTTGATCACCGTGCGGGATTTTCTGTTATTTTGAGATGATGGGATAATGCAATTATGAGTGCGGTGTGTGTGTTGTTGTTGGCGGCGCTGACGCTTACGCCGGAGCTGCCGCAGGGAGGTCCGGCGACTGCGGCGATCCAGCAGGCGGTCGATTCTGTCGCCGCGTCAGGCGGGGGACGGGTCATTCTGCCCAAGGGCCGCTACGAGACGGGCGGCATTCTTCTTAAAGACGGCGTCACGCTGGAACTTACCGAAGGCTGCACGCTCCTCGGCTCGACCAACATCGCCGATTATGTCGCGTTCAGCCGTCTTGCTCCTGATGCGCCGGATTTTTTCGTTGAAGTTCCCGGTGCCCAAGCGCGATTGGCAAATTGCTATGCGGTCGTCGGAGCGGTGCGGGCTAAGAATGTGGCGCTCGTCGGCAAGGGCGAGATCGACGGCCGCGGTCAGGCCGCGCTCACTCAAGGCAAAGGGAATCTCGCCCCGGGGCGGTGGCGCAATGTCCTCTTTTACGATTGCCGGAACGTGATGGTTGAAGATGTGACGCTGAAGAATCCCGCCACCTGGAACTGCTACTTCAAGGAATGCGTCGGCGTGACCGTGCGCCGCGTCACGGTTGATGCTCACGCGAATCACAATAACGACGGAATCGACATCGACGCGAAGGATGTGCTCGTTGAGGACTGCCGCATCGACTCGACGGACGACGGCATTTGTCTTAAAAGCGATAATCCAAACTTTATTACTGAGAACGTACTCGTGCGCAATTGCCGAGTAGCCTCCAACTGCAGTTTTTTGAAGCTTGGCACGGCTGGGCGCGGCGGCTTTCGGAACTGCCGCTTCGAGCACTGCACGCTTGTGCCTTGCCGCATCTCGCCGATCCACGATTGGGGCGGGCCGACGGACGCGATGGGGATTACCGATCGGATCACGGGCCTTGAGGGAATCGCCGTTGAATCTGTGGACGGCGGGGTTTGTGAAGGGATCCGCTTCTCTGACATTGACATGACCGCCGGCGGCGTGCAGACGCCGATCTTTATCCGCCTCGGGCGGCGCAACCGCCATCCGTCGGGACGCGCGGGAACGCTGAAGGATGTCGTCATCGAGCGCGTTTGCGGCAGAAGCGCCTCCTGTGTCGCCAGTTCCATCACCGGCGTTCCGGGCCTTAGGGTGAACGGGGTCACGCTCCGAGATATCGAGCTTCTGGTGAAATCCGGCGGGACGGCTGATGATGTGGCGAAAAGCGTGCCTGAAGTTGAGAAACGCTACCCGCAGAATATGATGTTCGGGACGATTCTTCCGGCGTACGGTCTCTATGTCCGTCACGCGGACGGCGTCCGGCTTGAGAATGTCACCTTCAGGTTAATGCCCGGGGAGGAGAAGCGCCAGGCTATTGTCGCGGATGACGCCGAGATTGTGCGGCCGGAGCTCTCGTCTTTCGGCGCGCAATGGATATCCGTTCCGAATGCGCCGGTGTTTACCGCCCCCGTTCAGGGTGATTCGCGCGCCGCCTCCGGCACAAGCTGGTTCGCGCGGGTGTTCACGAATGCGGGCGAGGTCGTTTCCGCGAGGTGGACGGTTGCCGGGCTCGGCGTCTTTGATGTTTATGTGAACGGCGTGCGCGTCGGCGACGATTTTCTCAAGCCGGGATTTACACACTACGCAAAAACCAAATATTCCTTTTCGTATGATGTGACGGAGCTTCTGAAGCGCGGATCGGGCGCGGAAAATGTATTGGCGGCCGAGGTCTCCGCCGGTTGGTGGCGCGACAAGATTCTGACGCCCGGGCTCTCAAATGGTTTTTTAGGGAAGAAGAGTGCGTTTCGCGGCACGCTCGCGCTTGCGTATTCGGACGGACGGCGTGAAGAGATCGTGTCGGACGAGAAGAGTTGGAAATGCGGCGTCGCAGGTGCTGTGACGCATGCGGCGATTTTCGACGGGGAAGAGTATGACGCGCGGATCAAAAATCCTTATTGCGGCGAGGGACTTCATGAGACGCCGGAGAACAACTGCGAGTTTAAAGGTGAAGTTCTTCCGACATCTGGCGCAGAGGTGACGCTCCGCCGTGACCTTGCGATGGTTCGCGGACCGTTCAATCTCAAACGCGGTGAGACGCTGGTAGTAGATTTTGGTCAGAACTGCGCCGCCGTCCCGGAATTTCGTTTTTCGGCAAAGCGCGGGACGGTCTTAACGGCGCTTCCGGCCGAGATGCTCAACGATGCGGACAAAGGCGTGCGCGGATGCGACGGCCCGAAGGGATCGGTGTATCGGGCGAATCTGCGCAGCCCGGATGCGGGGATGCGCGTCGTTTATACGTTTGCGGGTGGCGAAACCGAGACGTATCTGCCGCGTTTTACGTATTTCGGCTATCGGTATCTTTCCTTGACGGCTACTGACGAAGTGACGATTGAGAGCGTCGCATCGATTCCTGTCACGTCGATCAAGAAGGAGATGGAGACGGGGAGGATTGAGACTGGCGACAAAGCGCTCAATCAGTTTATTTCAAACGTTTACTGGGGGCAACTTTCTAACTATCTGAGCATCCCGACCGACTGTCCGCAACGCAACGAGCGTCTCGGTTGGACGGCCGATACGCATGTCTTCTGCGAGGCGGGCGCGTTCAACGCCGACACGCGAAGCTTCTTCCGGAAGTATACGCGGGACTTGCGCGACAGCGTCTGCGCGGATGGCGGCTATCCGTCGGTTGCGCCTTTCGCGCAGTACGGCAATGAGACGTTTTCGTTCGGATGGGCGGATGTGGGCGTGATTGTTCCATGGACAATCTGGCGGCAGTTCGGCGAGACTGAAATAATCGAGCAGAACTGGGAGGCGATGTCGAGGTTCGTAAGGAGGATTGACGAGAAGAAATATGACTTTGAATATCGGCTTGGGTACATCTATGCGGACTGGCTTTCGTATGAGACGTTTGAGAGTTGGGGGAATAAATTCGGCGGCTGGGAGAAGTGGCAGCACGATCCCGACGCGAAAAATTACCGCCGGTATCTTGCGGCGTGCTATTGGCTTTACGATGCGCGGCTGATGGTGGAAATGGGCAGGGCGATCGGTCGAACGGTGGAGGCGGAATGGTTCGCGGCGAGCGCGGATCGTGCGCTTGCGTACATCCGCGGTCAGTTCCTTGAGAAAGATGGGCTTTTGCTGAAATCGATGCGCCATCTGCAGACGGCCAATGTTTTCGCCCTCAAGCACGGCATCACGGAGGGTGCCGCACGGGAGGCGACGAAGTCGCTTCTTCTTGATTCGATACGCGCACACGGCGATTGCCTGCAGACGGGATTTCTTGGAACGAGTTTTCTGATGGATGCGCTGACCGGATGCGGTGCGGAGGATGCCGCGTACACGCTTCTTTTGCAGCACAAGAACCCCAGCTGGCTCTATTCCGTCGATCAAGGCGCGACGACCGTCTGGGAGCGGTGGAACAGTTATACGAAAAAGGACGGCTTCGGGCCGGTTGCGATGAACAGCTTTAACCACTATGCGTATGGCGCGGTTGTGGCATGGATCTATCGGACGGCGGTCGGCATTGCGGCGGATTCATCTGCGCCCGGATTCAAGCGGATTATCATGGCTCCGAAACCCGACCGCCGCCTTGGATGGGTGAAGGCGGAATATAAGTCGGCGGCTGGTCTCATTAAGAGCGCTTGGCGGTATGAAGGCGATGTGTGGTTGTGGGAATTTACCGTTCCGGCGGGCTCGACGGCGCGTGTGACCATTCCGGGTGAGACCGCGTCTAAGGAGTATGCGCCCGGAACCTATCATATCTGCCGCCAGTTGTAGAATTATTATTGTCAAAAGATCCTTCTGCGTGCGTACAGGGTCAAGTTACCACAGTAAATTGCCACAGGTACGCCAAGCAAAGCTCGGCAGAACTAATAGCGGAAGGAGCTATATCGTAAAGAAATCGACATACGATTAGGAACTTCCGCGTGGTCAGCGTCTCTGTGGACGTGAAACCAACACCTCCGCACCGACTCTACACCCTTTTACCCTATCTTGCCGTCCCACGGGCGGAGGCGCGAAAGTCGCGCATAGACATTCCAAATTGTTTCTTGAAGAGGTTTTTGAGGTATGTCGGATTCTTGTAGCCGCAAGCCGACGCTATGGTGTCCATCTTGTCCCGTGTTCCGGCCAGCAGCCGCTTCACCTCGTCCAGCCGCCGCTCGGTTATGGCGTCGAGGATGCTCCGCCCCTGGAGTTCGCGGAACCGAAGGTCGGCGAGGCGGCGCGAGCACTTGAGATGCTTCACCACGTCCCTTACGCCGATGCCCTCCAGCGCGTGGCCGTTGATGTAGGCGACAGCCTTCTGCACAAGTCGCCCAGAGTGGGATTCCTCCGCTGTCGATTCCCTCTGTACGATTTTCTTCACGCCGACGAGCAACGTGCGCTTCGCCGGATTGCGCCCCTGCATCATGGCGTCAAGCGTCTCTGCGGCGAGACGCCCCTCCTCCTCGAAGTTAGGCTGTACGGACGAAAGGCGGGGACGCGCGTTCTCGCAGATGAGTGCGTCGTTATCGACTCCCAGCACGGCCATCCCGTGCGGAATCTTGATCCGCTTTGCAGAAAGATGCTTGATGAGGTCAAATGCCCTGTCGTCGTTCGCGCAGAACACGGCGGCGGGGCGCTTCAGCTTTGCGGCTGCCGATGGATCGAATATCTCCTCGCACCACAATCCCGCGTCGTTCAGCGCATTCCGGAACGCCGCGAACCGCGCCCGGCTCCAGTCCATCATGGGATCGGAATGGAGAAACGCATACGAATGAGCCACGCCCTGCCCCAGAAGGAAGTGCGCCGCCTTTCTCCCGATGTCCTCCGCAGAGTTGCGGATAAAAGCGATGTTCTCGTTCCGTTCCTCCAGCGCACCGGCGTGGATGTCCATCACGATGGTGGGGATGGAGGTTTCCGCAAGCGGGCCGACGGCGTCCTCCGTATCGGGTATGGACACGATGAATCCGTCCGTGCCGTTCGATATGGCCGACTTAAGCGCGTCTTCGGTGAGTTCGCTTTTTGTGCGGACAAGCCGCACGTCCCATGGTGAATGTTCCCCGTAGCGCTCGTTCAGGTAGCGGAATATTCCGGCAAGCTTCTCCTGTCCGGCGATCCCGGCCATTTTGAGCGCAACCAGCACTTTTTTCTTTTTTGTCGTCATGGCTAGGTATTATACCATATCTCTTGCCTGATATGTGATGATTTATTGCCTGTTGTGTCATTCCGTGCGCAGTCCGAAAATGATATAATTTCGCGTATGAACATCAATAAGATAAACCCATCGACCCTCAAGATCACGGACATGCGCTTCGCCGACATCGACGGCGCGCCGAAGCGCTGCACGCTTCTGAAGCTCTACACCAACCAGGGACTCGTCGGCTACGGCGAGGTGCGCGACGCGTCGAGCCGCACCTACGCGGCGATGCTCAAAAGCCGCATCCTCGGCGAGAACCCCTGCAACGTCGAGAAGATTTTCCGCCGCATCAAGCAGTTCGGCGGCGACTCGCGCCAGGCCGGCGGCGTGTGCGCTGTGGAGCTCGCGTGCTGGGACCTCTGCGGCAAGGCATGGGGCGTTCCCGTATGGCAGCTTCTTGGCGGCAAGTGGCGCGACGAGATCCGCTGCTACTGCGACACCGACTCCGAGGGCGGAGGACGCGACATGGGCGCGGCGCTCAAGGAGCGCATGAAGATGGGCTTCACGTTCCTCAAGATGGACCTCGGCATCGAGCTCCTCACGAACGTCAAGGACGCCCTCATAGCGCCGCTCGGCTATCTTGAATATATGCGCAAGATGAAGCACGTAGTGCAGACGCCGCACGGCTCCATCGATCCGCGCTCCATGCGCGGCGAGGCGTTCGAGCTTTTCACGACGGCGCACGGCCACACGGGCATCCACATCACCGAGAAGGGTCTCGACTACCTGGAGAAGTACATGGCCGACGTGCGCGATGTCATCGGCTGGGAGGTGCCCATCGCCATCGACCACCTCGGCCACATTCCCTACGAGGACTGTGTGCAGCTTCTTCGGCGCCTTGAAAAGTACCACCTCTCGTGGGCGGAAGACGTTCTTCCTTGGCGCAACACGGAGCAGTGGCGCGAGCTCCACGCCGCAACGACCACGCCGCTTGGCACCGGCGAGGACATATACTTGAAGGAGGACTTCAAGCCTCTTCTCGAATCGCATGCGCTCGCGGTGGTGCATCCCGATCTCCTTACGTGCGGCGGCATAATGGAGACGAAGAAGGTCGGCGACATGGCCGAGGACTACGGCGTGCAGATGAACATCCACATGGCGGAGTCGCCGATTGCATGCCTCGCAGCGGTGCATACCGCGGCGGCGACGCGCAACTTCATGGCGCTTGAACTTCACAGCGTTGACGTGCCGTGGTGGGGCGACCTCGTAAAGCCCGCGCTTTCCTACAAGGGCGGATTCATCAAGGTCCCGACGAAGCCAGGTCTTGGCATCGACGAGCTGAACGAAAAGCTCATCAAGAAACAGGCCTGCGCCGACTTCCCGCCGCCGTGGAACCCTACGAAGGAATGGGACAAGGAATGGTCCAACGACCGCCGCTGGAGCTGATCTGCAAACGATAAAACACGAAAGGACACGAAATGAAGACGACATTTGTGACAACCGCTGCGCTTGCACTCGCACTAACTGCCCATGCGGAATTCAAAATCGACCGCTCGGTGATGAGCGGCAAATACTGGGCGATCTGGAACGACGAAGTCCAGGCGAAGATCGACGCGGACATCGAGCGCTACCGCAAGGCCGACGCATCCGTCGAAGTTTCCGCGCCGGACGGCGCGGAGGTGAAGGTCGAGCAGCTGACGCACTCTTTCTTCTTCGGCGCGCACATCTTCAACTTCGACCAGCTCGGCAAGAAGGAGTGGAACGGGCGCTACAAGGCGCTTTACGACGCGGAGCACGGGCTTTTCAACTCGGCGACGGTCGCGTTCTACTGGCGAACGTTCGAACGGTTCCCCGGCAAGCCGCGCTTCGAGGCGGCGGAGGAGGACAGCGAAGAATACTGGTGCCGCGAATACGCCCGCGACCCCGAAGACGCCAAGCGCAAGCCGCACTGGAGACGTCCGCCGACCGATCCCGTGGTGGATTTCCTCGAGTCGCACGGAGTGCGCATCCACGGCCATCCGCTCGTGTGGGGCAACAACACGTGGATGACGCCGAACTGGCTCTGGGACGAGCTGTGCCCTGAATCGGAGAAGGCCGCACTCGAGAAGGCGACGGGCGTGAAAGTTCCGCGCTGGGACGCCACCATCCCCGCAGGTTCGCCCAGGCGCAAGCTTTCCAAGGCATGGGAGCGCGCATGGAAGCAGATCTACGCGAAGCTCTCCGGCGAGCAGATTGCGGCGCTCGTGCCGACGTTCATCAAGGCGCAGAACGACTGCTACGAGCGGCGCATCCGCCAGATCGGCGAACGCTACGGCGAGAAGATCCATTCGTGGGACGTGGTGAACGAGAGCGCGACGGACTTCCACAGGTTTGGCGACAAGGCCGTGCGTAACCGTCCGTTCGACGCCTCGCACTACGGCCTCATGCCGGCGGACTACGCATACAAGGCGTTTCTGTGGGCGGGGAAGTACCTGCCGAAGACCGCCTGGTTCAACCTCAACGACTACAACATGAGCGATGCGTTCTTCCTGCAGGCGCAGGACCTGACGGCCCACGGTGCGCGGATTGACGTCGTCGGTTCGCAGATGCACCTCTTCAACCCGAAGGAGAGCGCGAAGATCGCGCGCGGCGAATTCTCGAAGGAGGCCCATGCCAAGACGCATCCCGCGTCCGTGGCCGAGTGCTTCCGCCGCGTGTCGAAGGCGAACCGCCCGATCCACCTCTCCGAAATCACCATCACCGCGCCGGACAACACCCCGAAGGGTCAGATGGTGCAGGCGATCATCATGCGCAACCTCTACAGGGCGTGGTTCTCAGTCGAGAAGATGAACGGGATAACGTGGTGGAACGTCGTCGACAACTGCGGCGCGCCGGGCGAGCCTTCCATCAGCGGCATCTTCACGCGCGACATGCAGCCGAAGACGGCGTACTTCGCGATGGACGACCTCATCAACCGCGAATGGAAGACCAAGACGACGGTCGCGGCGAAAGACGGCAAGGCGTCGTTCCGCGGTTTCAGGGGCAAGTATCGCATTTCGTGGAAGGACGCGGACGGCAAGTCCCGCGAAAAGACGGTAGAAGTCGATTAAAGGAGGCAACATGATCAGGGAAAAATTTGACCTGACTGGAAAGGTCGCCCTCGTGACGGGTTCCACGCGCGGAATAGGCAAGGCAATAGGCGACGCGTTCGAGGAATACGGCGCGAAGGTCATCCGCCACAACACGAAAGTGTGCGACCTCTCGGACCCTGCGGCGATCGATGCTTTCTTCAACGGCCTTGAAGCGCGCGGCGAAATGCCCGACATACTCGTCGCGAACGCCTCCATTCAGGCGAAGATACCGTGGACGGAGTTCCCGATGGACGAGGCGCGCAAGGAGATTCAGGTTAACTTCCTCGCGACGCTGAGGATGTTCCAGCTCTGCTATCCGAAGATGAAGGCGCAGAAGTGGGGGCGGCTCATCGTCGTCGGATCGGTGAATGAGCGCCGTCCGCATCCCGACATGTGCGTCTATGCCGCGACGAAGTCCGCGCAGGAGAATCTCGTTCGTGGCATCGGGCGGCAGGTCGCGGCGGAGGGCATAACGGTCAATAACCTTTGCCCGGGCGTGTTCTATACCGACCGCAACAAGGAGTGCCTTGGCGACCCCGTCTATGGTCCAAAGGTGACGGCGGCCATCCCCATGCACGACTACGCCATGCCGGAGGACGCCGCGGGCGCGGCGCTTCTTCTCTCGTCCGACGCGGGACGCTACATCACTGGCGCGACAATAATGGTGGACGGAGGTTTGTGCATTCCGGGGTGAGCGTGGACGCTTCGCCTAGATCCCTTCATTGGCGGGAACAATATGGTTTGCCTCGGATGCTATACTGACGACGCCCACCCCTGCGGGCTCAAGGCGCTCTCGCTCGATGCAGCGACCGGGCGCATGGCGGTCGTTGCGGAATACCCCGTCTCGAATGCGCTTTATCAGGCGCTTTCGCCGGACGGCCAGTGGCTTTATTCCTGCACCGGCGAAGGGCTGGCGTCGTTTGCCGTCGGCAAGGACGGAAACCTCGCCGCGATCGACACGCTTTCGCTCGGCAGCTGCGTTTGCCATGTCGCGGCGATGCCGGACGGGAAGCGCGTCGTTTTCGCCGAGTACCTTGGCGGCTTTGCGGGATCGGTGACGGTGGAGGGAGGCAAGTTCGGCGAGCCCGTTGTCCACCGGCACAGCGGCTCTGGGCCGAACCTCCCGCGCCAGGACAAGGCGCACTGCCATCAGGCGCTGCCGCTTCCAGGTGGTTCCGGCTATGCCGTCTGCGACTTGGGGCTGGACGAAATCGTGGAATATCCTTCGGGGCGCATCTTCAAGGCCACACCCGCCGGTGCGGGGCCGCGCCATCTACTCTTCCATCCGAACGGACGCCTCGCATTCCTCGTTTCGGAACTTGGCAACCTTATTACGACGTTTTCTTGGTCGCCCAACGAAGGTTTTCGCACTCTTGATACGCTCTCTACACTTGAAAATCCTGTCAATCTTGTAAATCCTGTCCAAAACTCTACAGGAGCGAATCTCGCCGCCGCAATCCGCTTCACGCCCGACATGAAGCGCATCGTCGTCTCGAATCGCGGCGAGAACTCGCTCGTCGTCTTCGATTTCGACGAGGCGACGGGCCGACTGGCGTTCAAGGCGCGGACCATTCTTCCCGGCGACTGGCCGCGCGATTTCCTGTTTGTCTCCGACACCCTTGCGCTTGTCGCGATGGAGCGTTCGGGCTGCGTTCATGCTCTCGGCTACGACCGCGACGGCGGCGGATTCCGTGTCGTATCCACACTCTCCAACCTCTTCCGCCCGGTGGCGTTGCTCTACGCGGGCTGACAGCAAAGGAGGCAAGTCGATGAATCTACCTGAAAAGACGAATTACAAATGGCGGGCCCTGGCGCTTCTCTGGGTGGCGTTCTTCCTCCAGCAGGGAACGCGGCAGATATTCGGCGCGACGCTGACTTCCATTCAGGGTTCGCTGGGTGCGAGCGCGGCGGCCATCGGCGCGGTGGCGACGGTTTTCACCTTCGCCTACGGACTTTCCGTTCCGTTTGCGGGCGTGGCCGCCGATCTGTTCAACCGCAAGTGGATGGTGGTATCCGGCGTATTCGTGTTCTGCCTCGGCATCTTCGCCTCCGGCTTTGTCGCGTCGCTCGGACTTCTTGTCGTTTCCTACGGCATCCTTAACGGCTTCGGGCAGTCGTTCTACTATCCGTCTGCGACGTCGATCATCGGCGAGCTCCACAAGGAGACGCGCGCGACCGCGCTTTCCATTTTGCAGATGGGGCTATATACCGGCATAATCGGGTGCAGCGCGGCGTCAGGATGGCTTGCGGAATCTGGAGCTGAAGGCTGGCGCATGCCGTTCAAGGTGTTTGGTGGCATCGGCATTCTCTGGGCCGTCGTGCTGGTGTTTGGACTGAGGGGGAATAGTTTTGACAGGATTGACAAGATTGACAGGATTTCAAAGACGGACAATCCTGTTAATCCTGTAAATCCTGTCCAAAACAAACCAACCCTTAAAGAGGCGTTCAAGGTCTTTGTCGGCAACCCCTCCGCGCTTCTCTTGGCTGGGGGGCTCGGAATGATGATCTATGTCGACGTCGGCTTCAAGACGTGGATGCCTACGCACCTTTCGGAGTCATTTGGCGTCGCGAAAGGTTCCGCCGCGCTTAACGCCGTTCTCTGGCACTACATCGGCGCGTTTGTCGGTGTGACGCTTGGCGGCAGGATTTCCGACAAGCTCGCAAAGACGCGTCCGTCGGTGCGAATGGAGACGAACATCGCGGGCCTCGCCCTCGCCGTGCCGTTCATCGTCTGGATGGCATACGCGCCGTCGCTTCTCGCATGCGGTATCGCGATGGCGCTCTTCGGCGTGTTCCGCGGCGTCTACGACTCGAACCTCATGGCGTCGCTCTTCGACCTCATCCCGCAGCGCTACCACGCCTCGGGCGCAGGACTGATGCTTTCATGCGCATTCGTGTTCGGCTCAACCTCGCCTGTCGTGCTGGGACTCGTCAAGGACGCTTTCTCTTCAACCGTTGCGCTTGCCTCTCTCGCGGCGTTCTACCTCGCCGGAGCGGCGCTCATTGCCGTCGCGAGGGCGAGGCAATATAGGACTTCTGACTAAGGACTTCGGACTTCAGGACAACAACTCACAACTCTTAACTCTTAACTCCTAACTCCTAAACTGAAAGGATTACTATGCCATCACTAGCCGATATGCGCACAAAGGCCAAGGAAGCCGGACTTATGAAACTCGACAAGCTGATCGCCAAGCGTCAGCACATCCCGTCAAACGAATTCCCGATTCCGGTGAAGGAGCTGTGCGAGCGATTTGAGAAGCTCTACACGGGCTGCGTCAACGACGTCATGCGCGAACTGACGCTTCTCGACCAGAACCTTCCGCACGACATCATGCCGCTTCGCGACGAGATGACCGTCTGCGGTGAGGCGTTCACGGTGAAGAGCGCGCCGAACGTGATGATCGAGGGCGAGATGACGTTCCGTGCGCAGATGCTGGACGACTTCAAGCCAAACGGCGTCGTCGTCTGGGATACGTCCGATGACGTGGAGGCCTCGCTTTGGGGCGGCGTCATGACGGCGACCGCGATCACCAAGGGCATCCGCGGCGCGGTGATTGCCGGCGGCATCCGCGACACGAAGCAGATTCTTGAGCAGAAGTTCCCCGTCTTCTACAAGTACCGTGTTTCGAACGGCTCGCTCGGCCGCTGCATGATTACGCATTATCAGGTTCCGGTTCGGATCGGCAAGGTGACGGTGCGTCCCGGCGACATCATCATGGGCGACATCGACGGCGTCATCTGCATCCCGCGCGAGATCGCATACGACGTCCTGCTCCGTGCCGAGGGCATCGAGCGCAACGAGGTCGACATCTTCTCGTGGGTTCATCAGGGCGACACAATAAGCGAGATCATCGACAAGGGAGGGTATTTCTAATACGGGCGCCCCTTGACAGGATCGGCACTCATATTGTATACTTTTCGCCGTAGTGAACAAATTTGTTCAGTGAGGTGAATGATTATGTATGAGCTGCCATTAGTAAAGCTGATTGCGAGCCGCTTAAATGAGAATCGGCTTCGGATTCAAGTTGTCGCCGGACCGCGACAGGTTGGCAAGACGACGGCCGTCAAGCAGGCTTTGAAGCATTACGGCAAATCGTTCACCTACCGACTGGCAGAGGGGCTGGGCGTCAACCCCCTTGCCTGGCTGGAGAGCGAGTGGCAGCAAGCCCGGATACAGGCAAAGTCTCTTGGGGAATTTCTTCTCGTTGTCGATGAAATACAGAAGATTGCCGGTTGGTCCGAGGTTGTCAAGCGACTCTGGGACGAAGACACGTTTGAAGATCTTCCCTTGAAGGTGCTGATTCTCGGGAGTTCTCGTCTCTTGCTTCAGAAGGGGTTGAACGAGAGCCTTGAGGGGAGGTTTGAGCTGATTGAGGCATGGCATTGGTCCTACGAGCAGATGCAGGAGGCCTTCGGTTTCTCAATTGACGATTTTGTGATGTTCGGAGGGTATCCCGGCGCGGTCCCCTACATTCGAGACGAAGAACGCTGGAGGGCTTATCTGAGGGATTCGATCATAGAGCCGAGCATCAGTCGTGACATCATTCAGCTTGAGCGCATTTCAAAGCCAGCTCTTCTTCGTCAGCTCTTTGCGCTGGCCTGCACGTATTCGGGCAAGATCCTGTCCTATCAGAAAATGCTTGGTCAGCTTCAAGACGCCGGAAACGCCACGACGCTCGCGCATTACCTTGCGCTCCTGGGCGAGGCTGGACTGGTCATGGGAATCGAGAAATACTATGAAGAGATCGTCCGTGTCAAGGCGTCCAGTCCCAAGCTGGCGGTCTGCAACACGGCGCTGATGACGGCGATGCTGCCATACGGATTCAATGAGCTCCGTTCGCGGCATGAACGATGGGGTCACCTTTTTGAGTCTGCCGTTGGCGCGCGGCTCATACCAAGTTGCCGCAAAAATGACATCCAGTTGCGCTACTGGAACGTTGGCAACAAGGAGGTCGATTTTGTCCTAAGCAAAGGCGATCGACTCGTCGCGATGGAGGTCAAGTCCGCAGATGCGGACAGCGTTTCGGGAATGAAGGAATTCAAGGCCAAGTATGCTCGTGCAAAGCCCTATCTGATCGGGGGGCAGGGCATGACTCCTGAAATGTTCTTTTCGTGTGAGGTGGATAGGTTCCTCTGAACATCTGGGGGCAATAGTCCCACGACGGCCCTTTGTAGCTCCCCGCTTTCGGGGGGAGGGGCGTAGTCCATACCTTCGCCCTCGCGTTGCCGGAGAGGCGAGGTGACGCGGCCTTTGCTTGATGTGTGATGTTGTCTTGCCGGTTAGTGCATGCCGTACCTCGAAGAAATATAGTATAATGCGCTATATCTTTTGGAGAAACTATGCTATTGAACGGCTCGATAATACCATCAAATAGCACAGATCGAAAGGAAGAACCGAAAATGAAGAAACTACTCACGATGATTGGCGCGGCGGCAATCGCGCTCGCCACGGCACTTCCGTCGCTCGCGGCGGACTGGACTGACGCGAACGACGCCACCTACACCGCGCTCAAGTCCATCAATGGTGGTGGCAGTGGATTGATTGTCACGGACGACTTTACTCCTGCCGGTACTGAAATCGTCAAGTTCAAGTACAAGCCCTCGAAAGTCTCCGGCAACGAATGCGTATTCTGCTCGCGCTACATTGCGAGCAAACAGTCCAAAGCGCAGTTTTGTGGTTTCCGTATCAGCAATAAGCTTCGCTTTGACCGCTGTGATTATTACACGTCTAAAGGAACCGACTATCCACGTCAATCGACATGCAACACAACTACGCTTTCCGCAGGCGAGGAATACTCTGTTGTCGCCAATTTCGGCGGTGCATCAGCAGGGACCGTCACAATCAACGACACGCCACAGACGTTGAGCCCAGCTATGGTAACGGCTAACTACACACCTGGAAGCGTACTTGTGTTGCTCGCAAGCCACACGCTTGCGCAGAATGTTACGCCGACATCATCCAGCACATTCGACAACAAGGCGACCGGTGACCTTTACTATTTCCAGTTGTGGAATGCGGACGGGAAGACGTTAGAGCATGATTTCAGGCCGGCAAAGCGTGTTTCCGATGATGCCATTGGTCTTTACGACACGGCGACTCGGAAGTTCTGGCCTGCCACCATCGGGTCGTTCACGGGCGCGGCATACAGCGCGAACGACCGTGCGGGCAAGAAGTGGACTGGCGCGGGCGGCGACAACAAGATGTCCACCGCCGCGAACTGGCAGGGCGGCGTCGCTCCTTCTGCGGGCGACGACCTCGACTTCACCATCGCCGTGCCGTTCGCCGCCATCGACGCGGACATCGACGCCACATTCGGCAAGGTGTATCTCGGAACTGGCGACATTCCCGCATTCATCGGTTCTCTCACGGCAACCGCCGTCAACGACCTCACGCGGATGCAGGCCTACGATGCGGCGACTGCTGGCTTCACCTTCACGCTTGAAGCACCGACCGGACAGGACTTCACCTGGAACGGCGCAGCTGCCGCGAATTGGTGGGCAACTGATATCTGGACCTACAACAGCGCGGCGTCTTCGTGGTATGACAACAACAATGCCATTTTCAACACCGCGAACGCCACGGCGACGCTCGACGCCGACGCGACGGCGGCGAGTGTCGCGTTCAACGCACCTGCGATAATCGGCGGCGCGGCGACGCTTACCGTCCCGACCGTTTCGGTCGCGAGCGGCGTCTCGGCGACAATCTCCGCGCCCACCGCCGGTGCGCTTGAAAAGACTGGCGCGGGAACGCTCGCGCTCACTCAAAGCCGCACCGCCGCGACAACCCTCACGGAGGGAACGCTCAAGATGTCGCCGGGCGCAACGGTCTCCGACCTCACGCTCGGCACGAGCGATCCGACGAAGCCGGTCGTGTTCGACTACGGCGGGCAGACGCTAACCGCCGCGCCCGAGACATATCTCGTCACCGGTTCCGCCGTGACGCTCACGAATGGCACGTTCGCGGCGAACGGAATGTTGGCGATCCGTGATTCTAAAAAGCTGCCTTCCGTGCTGACCATCGCAAAGGGCGCGGAGCTCTACAAGTACGGTGCCGACCAGCTGGTCATAGATGCGGCCGGCGAGGCGACGGTGAATGTAGTGGGCGGCACGATCAGGCAGACAGAAAACCATCGGGTCTTCATCCAGGACGCCTCCACAAACGGTACGCTGCGCATCAACGTGACCGACGGGAGTCTCTTGGAATTCCCGCGTTCCGTACTCGCTTTATGCTGCGCCGGAAACTACGCATACGATTCGCCGTCGCTCTACATGGTGATCAATGATTCGACGTTCCGCGTGAAAAGCGAGAAAACGTGCGATATCGACTTCGGTTGCCCGGACGACGAACTCGTCGAGACATACCTGCCGATCAACCCGAAGGGCGTTCTCGCCGCGACGAATTCGGTGTTTGACATCGGGGATGCAATCCGCATCGGGCGCAACTTGAC
>JAEIGA010002179.1_pt1 | contig 31277 bp, 32 predicted proteins | sample 9270691 | NCBI WGS metagenome assembly JAEIGA01 (sample SAMN17057246, study PRJNA624740) | gut metagenome | biome: biome; isolation source: fecal sample | host: Bos grunniens | place: China: Xizang | collected 2019
AACAGTAAAGACGCTTATTTACAATAAGTAATACTATTTTAAGGAGAATTTATCATGCGTATTAAAAGAGCAGTGAACGCTGTAAAAAAGCGTAGAAAAATATTAAAACTTGCCAAAGGTTATTTTGGTGGCAGAAGCAAGAGATATAGAGTAGCAAGAGAAGCCGTTATGAAGGCTCAACTTTATGCTTACTATGGCAGAAAGGCAAAGAAAAGAGATTTCCGTGCTTTATGGATTGCAAGAATCAATGCAGGTGCAAGACTTAACGGTTTATCTTACAGCAAATTAATGTTCGGTCTTAAAAAGGCTGGCATTGACCTAAACAGAAAGGTTCTTGCTGAAATCGCAGTTTCTGATGCTGCTGCATTTACCGTTCTTTGTGAAAAAGCAAAGGCAAATATCTAATAAAAAACGTAAAGCCTACCTTGAAGATAAGATAGGCTTTAATTTGATTTTATGATTAGTTCAAAACAAAACACACTAATTAAAGAAATTCGCTCGTTAAAAGACAAAAAATTTCGTGATAAACTTAACGTGTTCGTGCTTGAAGGGGTTAAGCCCGTCAAAGAAGGCGTTGATTTTAAGTTGCCTATTAGAGAGATTGTGTTGACCGAAAAGCACCTTTCGGATTTTTCCGATTGTGGCTATAAGGTTGAAGTGGTCAGCCAAGAAGTTTTTAAGTCGATAAGCGAAGAAGTTTCGCCACAAGGCGTTTTGGCAGTGGTTTATAAAGGCGAAAACAAAATTGTTTCGCCAAACGGCTCTTGTCTATTATTAGACGGGGTTTCCGACCCAAATAACGTTGGGGCGATTATAAGGACTGCCGTTGCAAGTGGCTATAACGATATTTACTTGACCACTGCTTGTGCCGATGCATATTCGCAAAAGTCGGTTAGATGCAGTATGAGCGGGATTTTTAGGGCAAATATTATGCGTGGCGAGGTTGAAGAACTTTTAAGCGTTATAAACTTGCCAATCGTTGTTGCCGATATGGGCGGGCAGAACGTTTTTGACCTTGACCTAAACAAGCCTTGTTGCTTGGTTATAGGAAGCGAGGGGAATGGAGTTAGTGATTTTGTTAAAGATAAGGCAGATTTGACGGTTAAAATACCTATGGAAAACGGTATGGAAAGCCTAAACGCATCAGTTTCAGCAGGAATTTTGATGTATGCCTTAAAAAGAAAAAACGGTTAATAAACTTTACTATATAAGGAGAAAATATAATGTCAGGACATTCTCACGCAGCCAATATTGCTGCAAAAAAAGCAAAGACTGATGCCGCAAAGGGCAAGATTTTTACAAAGGTCGGCAGGGAAATTGCAGTTGCTGCAAAATCTAACCCAGACCCAAGCACCAACTCAAAACTTGCTGATGCTATTGCAAAGGCAAAAGCAGTTAATATGCCAAACGACAACATTAAAAGATGTATCGCAAAGGCATCTGGCGAACTTTCTGGTGCAAACTATGAAGAATTGACTTATGAAGGATACGGCCCAGCAGGCAGTGCTATTATCGTTAAAACTTTAACTGACAACAAAAACAGAACTGTTGACTTTGTTAGAACGGCTATGAGAAAACACGGTGGCACTTTGGGCAATTCAGGTTGCGTTTCGTTCACTTTCTCAACTGTTGGCGTTATCGTTATTGAAAGAACGGCTGATTTAGAAGAAGACGTTGTTATGGAATATGCTTTAGAAGCCGGTGCAGACGACTTTATTACTGAAGACGATGCATTTATAGTTCACACTTCGGTTGCAAACTTCTCTGGCGTAAGAAAGTATCTTGAAGAAAAGGGCTTAAACTTCTTTGAAGCACAAATCGAAATGATACCACAAAACAAAATCACTTTATCTGGTGATGAATTAGTTAAGTTCAACAAGTTGGTTGATGCTCTTGATGACCTTGACGACGTGCAAAACGTTTACCATAACGTTGACCTTCCAGAAGTAGAACAAGAATAAAAAATATAAAAACAAGTATAAAAAAACTCATCTTGCCAAAACTAAAAATATCAGTGGTAAGATGGGTTTTTTATTTAACTTTATCAATAATTTTTAATAATTATCACTGTTAAAAATATCCACAAAATCGTTTGGCAGTCCTTTCACTCCACAATTTTGTGGAGTGAAAGGGCGATTCTTCGCCCTTTTATTATTTTAAAATATTGATTTTTTTATCTAATTATGGTAGTATATTGATAGAAAGATAAAAATTAAGATAATTTTAAGGTTTATATAATAAAATATTAGTAAACAGTTGGAGAAATATATGAAAAAAAGCATTAAAAGAGCAATAACTTTTGTTTGTGCATTCGCACTTGTTTTAATACTTTCAAGTTGTTCGGTTTTCTTAAAGTTTGATAATTCAAATGCAAGTGATTGGGTAAGCAAAACGGTAAACGTCACCCTTAATCAGCAACTAATTTTTGCGGACACGGGCATATATTCTGGAACGCCAATCACAAACAGCGTGGTTTTTAATGCTGATGAAAACACTGAAGACTTGTCGGGTATAGAATGTGCTAAAAAGGTAAGGCGTTCGGTTGTTAAAATTGAAATCACCATTGACAAAGCATCTTCGCTTGCAAGTGGTGTTATCGTTGACATTGAAGGCGGTTTAGGTGCAAACGAATATTACGTTTTAACCTGCTATCACGTTGTTTCAAGCGGCGGCAACATAACCATTTACGTGCCAGACGACAATGCAAGAAATGATGGCGACCTTGATTATGATAGCGACGGCTATACTTTTAAGGGGGTTATCGGAACAAAAAATTTACCAAGTGGCAAAGAGGACGTTATGCTAATTGGTGGGGATAGGGAAACGGACGTTGCTGTTTTGAAACTCTCTGTTGGTGATAGAGAAAATAGAAAGGGCGACCCTGTTTCAATAGAAAAAGCAAAAGTTGCACCAAGCACTTATCAATATCAACAAGGAGAGGAAGTTTTTGCAATAGGCAACCCTTCGGGCAACCTTCCTATGACTTATTTAGACGGCGTTATCAGTTATGAAGATAGAATAGTTAGGCTTGAACCTGTTGGATACTTAAATTTGTTGCAACACAACTGTTTAATTACTCACGGCAGTTCGGGTGGTGGACTTTTCAATATGAAAGGTCAACTTATGGGCATTACCAATTCGGGCAACGATGCGTATAAGGGCATGAATTACGCTATTCCGTTCTCGGGCGAAGAAGGTTTTATTGAGATTGCAAAACAACTTATTCTTACAAACACAACCAAAAACTTTGGCTACGTTCAAGGCAGATGGGTTTTAGGTATGACGGTAAAAACCGCACAAACTGAAATAAATGGAAGCAATGTGTTTATAGATTTGGTTGTTGATTATAGCAGTTGTTATAACTTGTTGCAAGTTGGCGATTATATAACCAATATTAAGTGCGTCAAGAAAGGCTACACCACACTTGATTACGCTATTCAAAACGAAGACGAACTTGAAGAAGTGATATATTTGCTCCGTGAATATGTTTGCGTTGGCGACACTATCCAGTTTACAGTTGCAAGAAGGACGGCTGAATAATAAAAATTAAAAAGGCGTTTGGTTAAAGTCAAACGCCTTTTTCTATGCCTTTTTCTTTTAGAAAGGCATAAAATATAACTTTAAAATTTGACTTTTTTAATAAAATTTAGTACAATTTATAATATGATAATAGTTGGCTTTGACCCTGGCCTTGCAACGCTTGGCTATGGCGTTATTAAAACTGAACCAAGGGCTAAACCGCAAATGGTTGATTACGGCATTGTTTCCACCCCAAAAGATGAAAACCTTGCAGTAAGGCTTGCAATGATTGAAAAGGGTGTTAAACAAATTATTGAAAAGTTTAAGCCTGATGAAATTGCCATTGAAGAACTGTTCTTTGCCAAAAACGTTAAAACGGGTATAGCCGTTGCACACGCAAGGGGGGTTGTGCTTTTAACCGCCATAAAAGAGTGTGGGAAAATTTTTGAATATACACCCCTTCAAATCAAGCAGGCTTTAACGGGTTATGGCAGGGCGGATAAAAACCAAATTCAACAAATGGTAAAAACTATGCTTTGCTTAAAAGGCATTCCACGCCCAGATGACGCTGCCGATGCTTTGGCAGTTGCGTTATGCCACTCGCAAACAAACAAATTGGGCGGTTTATTTTCGTTATAGGTGAATTATGATAGGTTATATTAAGGGAAAAGTTTTAAGTGCCGTTGATAACGTGGTACTTTTAGAGAACAACGGGATAGGTTATGAAATAACCTGTTCTAACTCGGTTTTTGAAAAACTTTTAGCCGATAAACAAGGCGAAGTTTACACTTATCTTGCAGTTAGAGATGATGCCGTTTCGCTTTATGGATTTATAAGTTTAGAAGAAAAAAATATGTTCTTAAAACTTATAACTGTTTCGGGTGTCGGCCCAAAAATGGGCATCACCGTTTTATCTTCAATCGATATTCCTTCGCTTGCCACAATGATTGCAACCTCTGATATTAAAGGGTTATCAAAGATTAAAGGGCTTGGCAAGAAAACGGCTGAACGCATTATCGTTGAGTTAAGGGAAAAGGTTGAAGCGTCTTATAAGCAAGACACCGATAAGACACAAGAACCAATTATTGACCAAACAAAAGAAGATGAAGATGCAATAATTGCACTTATGAGTTTGGGCTTTACCAAGTCAGAATGTGTTAGGGCTATTAAACAAGCAAAAGAAAACGGCGTTAAGACCATTGAACAACTTATTGCTTATTGCATTAAAAACATAAAGTAGGATAGTATGGAAGAAGAAAGATTAATTCAAAGCACCTCAAACCAAATGGAAAGCGATTTTGAAAACGTTTTACGCCCAAAGTCTATGGACGGCTACGTTGGGCAAGAAAAGGTCAAGGATAACTTGGCTGTTGCTATCGCTGCGTCTAAATTAAGGGAAGATGCACTTGACCACGTTTTGCTTTACGGCCCAGCGGGGTTAGGTAAAACAACGCTTGCACACATTATAGCAAGTGAACTTGGCACTCAAATTAAAATCACCAGTGGCCCAGCAATAGAAAGAGCGGGTGACTTGGCGGCTATTTTAACCAACCTTAATGAAAGGGACGTGTTGTTTATCGATGAAATACACAGGCTTAATCACAACGTTGAAGAAATTTTATATCCTGCGATGGAAGACTTTACGCTTGATTTTATAATCGGAAAAGGTCCATCTGCAAAGAACGTGCAGTTGCCACTTCCAAAATTCACGCTTATCGGTGCAACCACCAAAGCAGGTATGCTATCTTCGCCATTAAGGGATAGGTTTGGCGTTATTTGCAGGCTTGAAAACTATTCAAATGAAGAACTAACGGAAATAGTTTTGCGTGCAGCCGTTATGCTTGGTCAATCAATTGAGCCAGCCGCCGCACAAGAAATAGCAAAAAGAAGCCGTGGCACGCCAAGAATTGCAAACAGGCTTTTACGCCGTGTTAGAGATTTTGCCGTTGTTAAAGGGCACGACAAAATTTTATTATCTGATGCACAAAGCACATTAAAAATGTTAGAAATAGACGAACTTGGTTTAGATGCGATTGACGTTAAACTCTTAAAGTCTATGGCAACAAAGTTTAACGGTGGGCCTTGCGGGCTTGACACGTTGGCGGCGACCATTAACGAAGATGGAAACACCATTGAAGACGTTTACGAGCCATATTTATTGCAACTAGGGTTTATTGCCCGCACGCCAAGGGGCAGAGTTTTACTAAAACGTGGTTATGAACACATTGGTTTAGAAATGCCAAAAGGCAAGTCTGAACAATTTTCAATGTTTGAGATGCAAGATGAAAACAAGTGATTTTGATTATTTTTTACCAGAACAATTAATTGCTCAAACACCGGCAAGCCCAAGGGATAGTTCAAGGCTTTTGGTTTACGATAGAAAAGCCGATAAGGTTAGCCATAAGCACTTTTACGATATAGTTGATTACTTAAAAGAGGGCGACGTTTTGGTTAGAAACAACACCAAAGTTTTGCCTGCACGTATGTTTGCGTTCACTCCAAACGGCGGAAAGGTTGAAGTGCTTTTACTAAAACGCTTTGACTTAAACGAGTGGGAAGTGCTAGTTAAACCGGGCAAAAAGGCAAAACCAGGTGCAAAACTTACCATTTCAAGCGAGTTGTCGTTAGAAGTCCTTTCAACCATTGAAGAAAGTGGCAGTCGCCGTGTTAAGTTTATTTATGACGGGGTGTTTGAAGACGTTATTTCTCGTGTTGGGGAAATGCCTTTGCCACCTTATATAACAGAGAAGTTAAAGGACCAATCAAGGTATCAAACAGTTTACGCCAAGGTTGACGGTTCTGCCGCAGCACCAACGGCTGGATTACATTTTACCGATGAGTTAATCCAAAAAATAAAGGATAAGGGCGTGGAAGTGGTTGACGTGTTGTTGCACGTTGGTTTAGGCACTTTCAGACCTGTTAAAACCGATGATATTTTAGAGCATCATATGCACTCTGAATATTACGAAATTGACGAGGGTGCCGCCCAAAAGATAAATAAGGCAAAACAAGAGGGCAGAAGGATTATCGCAGTCGGCACCACAAGTGTTAGAACGTTAGAAAGTGCAAGTGATGAAAATGGTTTTGTTAAGCCTATAAAGGATAACACCGAGATTTTTATTTATCCACCTTATAAATTTAAGTGTGTTGATGGGCTTATCACAAACTTTCATCTTCCAAAATCAACCCTTTTAATGCTAGTTTCAGCCCTTTGCTCCCGTGAAAAAATGCTTGACATTTATAATGTTGCTGTAAATGAAAAATATAGGTTTTTCTCGTTTGGTGATGCATGTTTGTTCTTATAAACTTCGTTATGCTTCGTTTCTGTGCAAGCCAACCAACTTTAATGACCAAAAGGTCTATTAAATCTGCTCGTTTGCACGAGCCTAGCCTAACTCGTTTCTAAAAACAAACATTACTAATATAAGTTATACAAATTAAAAAATTATGGAAAAATTTTATTATCAAACAATTAAACAAGATGCTAAAACAGGTGCAAGGGCGGGTATTTTGCACACCCCACACGGCGATATTGAAACGCCAACCTTTATGCCTGTTGGCACGCAAGCCACTGTTAAGGGGGTTATGCCAAGGGATTTGAAAGAAACAAAAAGTCAAATTATCCTTGCCAACACATACCACCTTTATATGAGGCCGGGCGATGAGATAGTTAAAAAAGCAGGTGGTTTGCACAAGTTTATGGCTTGGGATAGACCTATTTTGACCGATAGTGGTGGCTTTCAAGTCTTTTCGCTTGCTAAACTTAACAAGATTAAAGATGATGGCGTTTACTTTAACTCGCACGTTGATGGTAGTTTGCATTTTATCACACCTGAAAAGGCGATTGAAATTGAAAACAACCTTGGTGCAGACATTATAATGGCGTTTGACCAATGTTCGCCTTATGGTGCTGACTATAAAGAGTCAAAAGTGGCTTTTGAAAGGACGCTGAAGTGGCTTGATAGGTGTTATATCAAGCACCAAAACCCAGAGCAAGCCTTATTCCCAATCGTGCAAGGCAATATGTATAAAGATTTAAGGAAACAAAGTCTTAAAGAAACCATACCTTATGCTAAATACGGTATTGCAATCGGTGGGCTTTCGGTTGGCGAGCCAAAACCACTTATGTATGAAATTATGGACGATTTATACGAGCATTACCCAACCCATATTCCACGCTATTTAATGGGCGTTGGCAGTCCTGACTGTTTGGTTGAAGGGGTTATGCGTGGTATCGATATGTTTGACTGCGTGCTTGCAACAAGAGTTGGCAGAAACGGAACGGCTTTAACCGAAAACGGAAAAGTTGTGGTTAGAAATGGGGCTTATAAAGAAGATTTTACGCCACTTGACCCTAAATGCGATTGCTATTGCTGTCAAAATTACACCAAGGCTTACTTAAGGCATATGATAAACGTGAACGAAATGATGGGTGCAATGATGATAAGTTTGCATAACATTTCTTATCTAAACAGACTTATGCGTGAGATGAGGGAGGCCATTTTGCAAGATTCTTTTACCGAATTTAGACAAGAATTTTACAAGAAAACGGGCAATACCTATCCTAAAATTTAAGTTAGGGCAAAAAAAATACAAAAACACTTGATTTATACTAAAAAATAATTTACAATATAATAGAAAATAAAAAGGAGAGCAAATATGTTAAATTTATTATTAGCACAAGACTGGACTTCTTACGTTATGATAGTTGTTTTAATGGTTGCAATTATCGGCTTATTCGTTTGGTCAAGTTATTCAAACAAGAAAAAACAAAAACAAGCACAAGAAATGGTAAACGGTATCCAAATTGGCGACAAGGTTAAAACTATTGGTGGCGTTTGTGGATACGTTGCTGAAATCAACGATGCTGAAAACACTTTCGTTTTAAAGACCGGTATGGAAGGTCAAGAAAACTCTTTCGTTAAGTTTGACAAGGGTGCAATTTATCAAACAGCACCTGCTAAACCAAGAACAGAGAAAAAGGAAGACAAAGAAGAAAAGACTGCTGAATAATATTAGCATAAAAAACAAATTCCCCACATACAATTTATTAGTTTGTATGTGGGGTTTTTATTATGAGTGAGAAAGTGGGCTTTTTTTCTGGCATTATCAAAGGCGGGCTGACGGCGGTTATTATAACGCTTGTGGGCGTTTTGTTGTTTGCGGGAATTTGCAACTTCACAATTTTTAACAACGGCGTCATTAAAGCCGTAAACCAGTTTATAAAAATTTTGGCAATTTTTTTGGGTTGTTCTTTTAATGTCCGTGGCAGTGGCGGGCTTGTTAAGGGTGGCGTTTTGGCACTTTTTTCAACCATTGTCACTTACTCGCTATTTTCCTTGTTTTGTGGAACTTCAGCGTTTAACCAAAACTTTTTGTTCGATTTAATCTTCACTGCCATAATCGGTGCGATTTCGGGGATTATTATAGTAAACGTAAAAAAATAAAACAAAAATAGAAAAATAAAAACGGACTTGATTTCAAGTCCGTTTATTTTTTTAATTTATTATTCCCACTCGATTGTTGCTGGGGCTTTAGGTGAGAGGTCGTATAACACTCTGCAAACGCCCTTAACTTCACTTAAAATTCTGTCGGTGATTTTCTTTAACACTGTCCAGTCGATTTCCGGAACGGTTGCACTCATTGCATCAACAGTGTTTACCGCTCTGATAATTACAGGCCAGTCAAAAACACGTTTGCCGTCTCTGACACCGGTTGAACGGAAGTCAGGAACAACGGTAAAGAATTGCCAAACCTTGTCGGTTAAGCCAGCATTGTCAAATTCTTCTCTTAAAATAGCGTCTGATTCACGGAGAGCGTGTAGCCTTTCTCTTTCGATTTCGCCAAGACATCTAACGCCAAGGCCTGGGCCAGGGAATGGTTGGCGTGCAACCATGCTCTTTGGTAAGCCCAATGCATAACCAACAACTCTAACTTCATCTTTATATAAAAGTTTAACAGGTTCAACCAATTCAAATTGCAAGTCTTCAGGAAGACCGCCAACGTTGTGGTGTGCTTTAACGCCGTCACTTTCAATAATATCAGGATAGATAGTGCCCTGTGCTAAAAATTCAATGCCTTGAAGTTTTCTTGCTTCTTCTTCAAAAATACGGATAAATTCAGCACCGATAATTTTTCTTTTAGTTTCAGGGTCGGTAATACCTTTAAGTTTTTCTAAATAACGTTCTGTTGCGTCAATATAAACCAAGTTCGCATCAAGACCTTTTTGGAAAATTTCAATAACTTGTTCGCTTTCGCCCTTTCTCATAAGCCCGTGGTTAACGTGCACGCAAACCAACTGTTTGCCGATAGCCTTAATTAAAAGTGCTGCGACAACCGAACTGTCCACCCCGCCAGAGAGAGCGAGCAAAACTTTTTTGTCGCCAACTTGTTCTTTGATAAGTTTAACTTGTTCATCAATAAACTTGTTTGCAAGTTCAACTGTTGTAATTCTTTCCATATTTTCAGGTCTTTTGTTTGCGTCCATAATTTATCTCCAAAATCTAATTTTATATAATTATACACCACAAAAAAGCATTTTGACAAGTTAATTTTACACAAAATTTTTGCCTTATATATAATTTTTTCTAAACATTATTATAAAAAGATAAAATAGGTTAAGCAATTTTGCTAAAACTTAAACCCTTTTAGCGTATTTTATTTGCTTTTTCACAAATACTATTTTAAAAATTTTTTATGGATAAATTGCCTAACTTTAAACAAAATAAAACCGAAAAACCGCTTGCTATTTTAATCATTTTAAGTGGCTTAACGGGTATTTTTTTATGCTTAATTAACGCTCAATACGATGGCTATTCGCACTGGACAAAACGGCTGTTATACTTTACAAACCAGTCAAATATTTGGGTTATAATAATTTACTTTTTGTCGATTTTGCCCTTTGCAAAAAAGCACAAAGAAAGCGTGTTTTTTTGCAAGTATATTTTCACCGTTTGCATCACTTTAACGGCACTTATGTTTTGCTGTTTTTTAGGGCCTTTTGCCGACAAAAGTTATCATGCTTGGTCGATAAGCGGAATTTTAACACACGCTATTACACCCGCCCTTGTGCTGTGCGATTTTGCAATTCAAAAACAACGATTTTTGATAAATAAAAAGGCGATATTTTACACATTAATACCGCCTATAATTTATTTGATTTTAACTTCAATTTTGTTTTTTATTAACCTTGATTTTGGACGGGGTGAAAATTTCCCTTACTTTTTTATGAACTATTTTTCGCCAGCAAAACTAGTGGGTTTTTCAAGCGTTCTGCCTTATTTTATGGGTGCATTTTATTGGTTGATTTTGATACTTTTTTTAATCTTATTTCTTGGTTTTTTCTTTCAAAAACTCAACAATAATTTGTGTGGAAAATTCAGCCTAAAAAAAGATAAATCCACAACCAAAAACCGTTAGGCAAGCAAATATGGCAACCGTTAAAAGTGAACGCTTAAACACCGCCAAAACAACTGCGACAACCGTGCCGATAAGTGCGGTGTAAAAATTGCCCGTCGAGTATAAAATATATGGAAAAGTCATAGCCGATAAAACGGCGTAAGGGATATAATAAAGCACGCTTAAAAGATATTTTGAGCGTATTTTTTTTCTAAAACAAACAAGTGGCAACATTCTTATAAGGTAGGTGACGCCTGCCATCGAGAGAATCATTAGAAACATTTTAAGTAGGTCCATCTAATCACCCTCCTTTTGACAATTTTTGTTATTTTCTTCTTGTGCGATAGGGAAGAAGTATGCCGTTATAAGTGCCGAAACCACTGCACTTATAATGTATCTAAATCCGTTTGGAAGGTTGGCGAAAATCGGGATAAAATAAAATGCCGAACTCAACGCCGTTGCCATTAAAACACAAGGCAAAACGCCTTTAACCGAAATGGCTGGCGGAATTATGATTGCAATAAACATAGCGTAAAGAGCAATCCCCAAAGCATTGGTTATTTGAACGGGAAGTGAAGAGCCTGCAACCGCACCCAAAAGCGTGCCCGTTGCCCAACCAATATAAGGCAAAATCACAAGCCCGAAAAAGTACTTTTTGTTGATGAGCCCACGCTTGTTAGAGGCAACGGCAAAAATCTCGTCAGTGACAAATGCCGAAAGAAAAAATCTTTGCCCGATAGAAAAACTTTCATCCACCTTTTGCGAAAGGGTTAAACTCATTAAAAAGTACCTTGAATTTATTATAAGTTGGGTTAAAATAATTTCCAAAAAAGTGCCGAGCGATGCAATTACCGTAAGCCCAGCAAGTTGGCCAGCAGAAGTAAGGTTGGTCATAGAAATAAACAAACTCATATAAAAAGGAATGCCTAATATGCTCGCTTGCACACCAAAGGCAAACGACACCGATAAATACCCAAGCCCGATAGGGAGCCCGTCGCTTATTCCGTTGTTAAAACTCAACTTTTTACTCATTTTGTACTATACTACCAACTTTTGTTAATTTTTAACATTTTTATTGTAATAATTATTGTATCACAAGCCTAAAATATTAGCAACAAAATTATATAAAAATTGCTTAAACCCACCAAAAAAGTTATTAAAAAGGAATAAAGCCAATAAAAACAAGGCTTATATAACAAAAATGATATACCGTTATGAAAAAAAGATATTAAATAAGTAAAGTAAATAATTTACAAAATGGCTATATTTTGTTATAATATAATTCCAATAATGGTGGAGTAGAGTAATTTATTCTAAATTAATATTATAAATTTTTACAAATTCAAGGAGAAAAAAAGATTATGGACTATCGTATTGAACACGATTCTATGGGTGAAATGAAAGTGCCTGCAGACAGGTATTGGGCGGCACAAACTCAACGTTCTTCGGAGAACTTTAAAATTGGCGTTGGTATTGAAATTATGCCAAGAGAAATTACCAAGGCTTTCGGTATTCTTAAAAAGGCGGCAGCAGAAGCAAACAACGTGCTTAAACCAGAAAAGATGACCGATAAAAAACTTTCGGCAATTTCAAAAGCGTGTGATGAAGTTATCAGTGGCGACTTGAACGGGCATTTCCCACTTGTTGTTTGGCAAACTGGTTCTGGCACGCAATCAAACATGAACGCAAACGAAGTTATTGCAAATCGTGGAAACGAAATCGCTGGGGAAAAGATTTTGCACCCAAACGACGATATCAATATGAGTCAATCATCAAACGATACTTTCCCAACTGCTATGCACATATCAGCAGTTATTGCAGTTGAAGATAAACTTATCCCTGCCGTTCAAGATTTAATCAACACCTTCAAGCGTTTAGAAGACGACCACCAAGGCGTTGTTAAATGTGGTAGAACGCACCTTCAAGATGCAACCCCAATTACTTTCAGCCAAGAAATCAGTGGTTGGAGAACGAGTTTAGAGCGTGACGTTGAACTTCTTAAACTTGCAATCAAACCTTTATCAGAACTTGCACTTGGCGGAACGGCTGTTGGCACGGGCTTAAACGCACCAAAAGGCTTTGACACTTTGGTTGCTGAAAAAGTTTCTGCTATCACGGGCAAGGCGTTCACAACGGCTGGCAATAAATTCCACGCTTTGACAAGTAAAGATGAAATCGTGTTCGCTCACGGTGCGATTAAAGCACTTGCTTGCGATATGATGAAGATTGCTAACGACGTTAGATGGCTTGCAAGTGGACCAAGAGACGGTTTAGGGGAAATCTTTATTCCAGAAAATGAACCAGGCTCATCAATTATGCCAGGTAAGGTAAACCCAACCCAATGCGAAGCGGTGACAATGGTTGCCGTTCAAGTTATGGGTAATGACGTTGCAGTTGGTATGGCTGCATCACAAGGCAACTTTGAACTAAACGTATTTATGCCTGTTTGTATTTACAACTTCTTGCAATCAGCAAGGTTATTAGCAGAAGCAATCGTTTCATTCAACGTAAACTGTGCCGTTGGCATCAGTGCAAATAGAGAAAAAATGAACCACAATTTACACAACTCTTTAATGCTTGTCACAGCATTAAATCCATACATTGGTTATGAAAACGCTGCAAAGACGGCTAAAAAGGCGTATAAGGACGGCGTTTCATTAAAAGAAGCGTGTGTAGAATTAGGTTTCTTAACAGCGGAAAAATTCGATGAAGTTTTCCACCCTGAAAAAATGGTTTAAGGAGAAAAGGAAAAAATATGAAAGCAAGTTATTTTCCTGGTTGTACGTTAAAGACCAAAGCAAAAGACCTTGATAAATATGCAAGAAAGTGTGCAGAAGTTTTGGGCGTTGAACTTGAAGAAATTAAAGAATGGCAATGTTGCGGTGGCGTTTTTACCACGAGTAAAGATGAACTTGCAACCAAACTTTCATCAGTGCGTGCTTTAAGCGAGGCAAACAAGAAAAATCAACCTTTAGTTTCAGTTTGTTCGGCTTGCCACAACGTGTTAAAGCAAACAAACCAAATGATGAAAGATAATGGCGAATCAGCAAGCCACGTGAACAACTATATCGCCCCAGAAACTTACAACGGCGAAACCGAAGTTATACATTATCTTGAACTTTTAAGAGATAAAATCGGGTTTGATAAAATTAAAGAAAAGGTTGTCAATCCACTTACAGGCAAAAAAATCGCTGCATACTACGGATGCTTGTTGTTAAGACCTGGCAAGGTTATGGCAATGGATGACGTTGAAAATCCAACCATTATTGAGGACTTGATAAGGGCGATTGGTGCTGAACCAGTGATTTATTCATACAGAAACGAATGCTGTGGTGGATATATCGCATTAGAAAGCAAAGATTTAGCAAAAGCAAAAAGCCAAAAGGTAGTTGATAACGCAAAGCAAAAGGGTGCTGAAATGATTATCACGGCTTGCCCACTTTGCTTATATAACTTAAAAAAGAACGGTGCAGATATTCCGGTTGTTTACATAACCGAAATTCTTGCAGAGGCGTTAGGCGTAAAGGAGTAAGTACAAATGGAAATGGATAATAAAAAGGTATGTGACGAAATTATTCGTCGCAGTGGCGTTAATCCAAGAAAGTGTATGAAATGCGGTAAATGTTCGGGAACTTGCCCTGCTTACGATGAAATGGAATATCACCCACATCAATTCGTATACATGGTGGAAAGTGGCGACATTGAACCACTTTTAAAATCAAAATCAATTTATCGTTGTTTAACCTGCTTTGCTTGTGTGGATAGATGCCCAAGGGGTGTTGAACCTGCAAAGTTAATCGAAGCAGTTCGTCTTGAAGCAGTTAGGGCACAAGGTAATAATCACTTAAAGCCTGACCAACTTCCAGATTTATTAGATGAAGATATGCCACAACAGGCTATCGTCAGTGCATTTAGAAAATACACAAAGTAAAGGAGAAAAATAATGCAAAGAATAGGCGTATTTGTATGCTGGTGTGGTAGTAATATCGCCGCAACCGTTGACGTTCAAAAGGTTGCAGAAGTTCTTAAAAACGAACCAGGCGTTGTCCACTCGGCAAATTACCAATATATGTGTTCTCAAGCAGGTCAACAACTTATTAAAGAGGCTATTAAAGAACACAACTTAACAGGCATTGTAGTTTGCTCTTGTTCGCCAAGAATGCACGAAGCAACCTTTAGAAAAACGGCTGCTGCTGCGGGCTTAAACCCTTATATGGTGGAAATTGCAAACATTCGTGAACAATGCTCTTGGATACATAAAGATATTGAAGAAGCAACTGAAAAGGCTGTTGTTTTGGGCAGAACTGCTATCGCAAAAGTAAACCTTAACGCACCACTTTTACCGGGTGAAAGCCCTGTGACAAAGCGTGCACTCGTTATTGGTGGCGGTATTGCAGGTATCCAAACTGCACTTGACATTGCTGATGCTGGCTTTGAAGTTGATATCGTTGAAAAGAAGCCAACAATCGGTGGCAAGATGGCTCAAATTGATAAAACCTTCCCAACACTCGACTGTGCGGCTTGTATTTTGACACCAAAAATGGTTGACGTTGCACAACACGAAAAAATCCGCATCTTCTCTTATAGTGAAGTTGAACAAGTTAAGGGTTTTGTTGGCAACTTTGACGTTAAGATTAAAAAGAAAGCAAGGTTTGTTAAAGAAGACGTTTGTACGGGTTGTGGACTTTGCACTGAAAAATGCCCACAAAAGAAAGTTCCAAACGACTTTAACCTTGGTATGGATACTAAAAGGGCTATCTATATTCCTTTTGCACAAGCCGTTCCAAAGGTTGCAACAATCGATGCTGATTACTGCACAATGTTAAAGACGGGTAAATGTGGCGTTTGCTCAAAGGTATGTACTGCAAAGGCTATTGATTACACCCAAAAAGATGAGTTCATTGAAGAAAAGTACGGTGCAATCGTGGTTGCAACAGGCTTTAACCCAATCAGTATGGACAAGTTTGACGAGTATGCTTATAGTCAAAGCAAAGACGTTATCACTTCGTTAGAATTTGAACGTCTTATGAACGCTGCCGGCCCAACTGCGGGTAAACTTTTGCGTCCATCAGACAACAAACACCCACACACCTTGGTTTTCGTTCAATGCGTAGGCTCACGTTGTTCTTCCTGTGCAGAAAAGGGCAAGGAATATTGCTCTAAAATCTGCTGTATGTACACTGCAAAACACGCAATGCTCACAAGGGATAAATACCCTGATACCGACGTTTACGTTTTCTATATCGACGTTAGAACACCTGGTAAGAACTTTGATGAGTTCTATAGAAGAGCGGTTGAAGATTACGGCGTACATTATATAAAAGGTATGGTAGGTAAGGTAAGCCCAGAAGGTGACAAACTCGTTGTTCAAGGCTCTGACCTTATTGCAAATAAACAAATTAAGATTGATGCAGACTTGGTTGTTCTTGCAGCGGCAATTGAACCAGATAAATCTGCAAGGCCACTTGCAACAATGCTTACTGCAAGTATGGATACAAACGACTTCTTTACCGAAGCACACCCAAAACTTCGTCCTGTTGAAAGCCCAACGGCTGGCGTGTTCTTGTCAGGTGCTTGCCAAGGTCCAAAAGATATTCCAGAAACCGTTTCGCAAGCAGGTGCTGCGGCAGCAAAGGTTATCGGACTTTTAGCAAAAGACAAGTTGACGGGAAACCCTTGTGTTGCTCACTCTGATGAAATGATGTGCAACGGCTGTTCAAGTTGTGAAAGAGTTTGCCCATACGGTGCAATTACTTATATGGATAAAGAATTTAGAGGACCAAACAGAACGACGCTTATTCGCAGAGTTGCAAGTGTCAACGAAGCGATTTGTCAAGGCTGTGGTGCTTGTACGGTTGCTTGCCCTTCTGGTGCTATGGACCTTAAAGGATTTGCAACTAAACAAATTATGGCAGAGGTGGATGCAATATGCAAGTAAATGAATTTAAACCAAAAATAGTTGCTTTTTGTTGCAACTGGTGTTCTTATGCAGGTGCAGACCTTGCTGGTAGCAACAGGTTAAGTTATCCTGCTGACGTTAAGATTATAAGAGTTCCTTGCTCTTGTAGAGTAAACCCTATGTTTATTCTTCGTGCTTTCCAACGTGGTGCAGACGGCGTAATTTTATGTGGTTGCCACCCAGGGGACTGTCACTATACTTCTGGAAACTATTTCACCAGAAGAAGAATGGCATTATTATTCTCTATGTTAGATTACCTTGGCATTGAAAAGGAAAGAACCCGTGTTGAATGGGTTTCTGCTGCCGAAGGTGCAAAGTTTGCTTCTGTTATGAACGACTTTGTCCAAAAGGTCACCGCTCTTGGCGAAAATAAGAGGTTGGAGGATTTAAGATGCAAAAGATAACTCGTTCCGTGCTTATTGAAAAAGCAGAAAAACTTTTAAATGATGGTATTGTTAGCCGTGTTTTAGGCTGGAAAAACGGTGATTTTTCTTACGATATAACACCTGCAATTTTTACTTCGGCTGACCAAATGAAAAAAGATTTTGTTTACGGCGATTTTTGTGGTGCAAACTTCTCTAAATATCTCGTTAAAGAAACGAGAAAAGACGAAGGCAAGATTTTGGTTTTCTTAAAACCTTGCGACACTTACAGTTTCAACCAACTTTTAACCGAACACAGATTTGATAGGGAAAAGGTTTATGCAGTTGGCATTCCTTGCGACGGTATGATTGATATTAACAAGATTAAACTTGCTGTTGGCGACGGTATTGTTTCAGTTGATACTGATAGCGAAGTTATAAAGGTAAACACCCTTTACGACGGGGTTAAAGAACTTGCTAAAAACGACCTTTTATTAGAACGTTGTGCAAACTGCAAGAGCAAAAAACACGTTGCTTTTGATGAACTTATCGGCGAAACGGGCGAAACGCTTGAAAACAACCGTTTTGACCAAGTTGCTGAACTTGAAAAAATGAGTGCTGATGAAAGATTTGCTTTCTGGCAAAACGAATTATCACGTTGCATTCGTTGTAATGCGTGCCGTGATGCTTGCCCTGCTTGTACTTGTGAAAAATGCGTGTTCGACAACCCAAATTCAGGCGTTGAAAACAAGTCACCAGCAAACAGTTTTGAAGAGCAAATGTTCCACATTATCCGTGCTTTCCACGTTGCTGGTCGTTGTACCGACTGTGGCGAATGTTCAAGGGTTTGCCCACAACATATCCCACTTCACTTGCTCAACAGAAAGTTTATTAAGGATATAAACGAATTCTATGGCGAATATCAAGCGGGTGAAGAAGTTGGCTCACGTGCACCACTTGTTAATTACACCAAAGAAGATATTGAGCCTATCGATGCTGTTAATAAGGGGGATAAATAATTATGAAGAAATGTTTATTATCTAATTCAAACGCCCTTTTTAATGAAATTTCTAAAAACGCAAAACTTTATATTCCTGTTGACCTTGAAAAAGGCAGAGTCGCTTATAAAGAATTTAGCGACGGAATGGTAATGAGCGATGCGTTAAAGACGGATAGAAGTGCAAAAGACTTTTTCTTCCCTCAAACTGAAACGCTTATGGCGTTTAAGACAGCGGGAAAGAGCATTGAAATAACAGACACCCGTTCAGAAACCGAAGATTTTGTTATTTTTGGCGTTAGAGCGTGCGACGTTAAGAGTATTGAAGTTTTAGATAAAGTGTTCCTTGCTGAACCTGTGGATAGTTATTATCAAAACAGGCGTGAACACGGCATTATCGTTTCAATGGCTTGCTCAAAACCAAGCGAAACGTGTTTCTGCCAAACTTTCGGCATTGATGCATCTATGCCAGAAGGCGATATTGTTTGCTATAAAACAAACGACGCTTTATATCTAGACGGCAAGACTGAAAAGGGTAAAGCACTTATAGAAAAACTTGGCGTTTTAGAAGATTGCAATGATGACGTTGTTAAAGAAGAACAACAAAAAATTAAGGAAATCTTAAATAAACTTCCTTTAAAAGACCTTAAAGCAGATGCATTTGGCAAAGATAAGACGGACGAGTTCTTTAATCGCCCTGAATGGAAAACTCTTTCAGAGTCGTGCTTGGGTTGTGGAACTTGCACATTCGTTTGCCCAACCTGTCAATGCTATGATATAAAAGATTTCAAAACCAAAACGGGTGTTGAAAGATTTAGATGCTGGGACTCTTGTATGTATTCAGACTTTACAAAGATGAGTGCAGGTCAACCAAGATTAACTCAATTAGAGCGTTTCCGCCAAAGATTTATGCATAAACTTGTATATTTCCCAACAAATAACGACGGAATGTTCAGTTGCGTTGGCTGTGGCAGATGCGTTGCAAAATGCCCAATCTCAATGAATATCGTTAAGGTTATGAAAACGCTAGGAGGAAAAGATGATGAATAATATTAAAGAACCTTTAATTCCAAACGTATGCGTTATAACGGATATTAGACAAGACACGCCAGACGTTAAGACTTTTAGAGTTTTAACGCTTGACGGGAAAAAGCCTTTCATACATAAGCCTGGTCAATGTGCAATGCTTTCAATGCCAGGCATAGGCGAAGCACTTTTTTCAATCACATCTTCACCAACAAACACCGAATACGTTGAATTTTCAATCAAAAAGTGTGGCTGTGTGACAAGTTGGTTGCACGCGGCAGAAGTCGGCCAACAAATCACTGTTCGTGGACCTTACGGAAACGGCTTCCCTGTTGAAACCGAATTTAAGGGTCAAGATATGCTCTTTATAGCCGGCGGTATCGGTTTAGCACCTGTTCGTTCGGTTATTAACTACGTTAGAGATAACAGAGCAAACTACGGCAAGGTTGATATTGTTTACGGTTCAAGAAGTAAAGATGATTTGGTTTTCTATAAAGAAATTATTGACGAGTGGGTTGCTGACAGTAGCATAAACGTACACTTGACCATAGATAGAGAACAAGAAGGGTGGGACGGACACGTTGGCTTTGTTCCAACTTACGTAAAAGAACTTGGCTTTGAGCCAAACAAGACTGCAGTTTTATGCGGGCCACCAATTATGATTAAGTTTACTCTTCAAGGCTTGGGCGAACTCGGTTTTGATAAAAAACAAGTTTATACCACTTTAGAGTTAAGAATGAAATGTGGCATCGGCAAATGCGGACGTTGCAACGTAGGTTCAAAATACGTTTGTAAAGACGGTCCTGTATTTAGAATGGACCAATTAGACGCACTTCCAGATGAATATTAATAAGGAGAATTAAAATGGAAAACAAAGTTAACGTTTATTTTTTCGGTAAAAAATACGAAGTACCTGAAAGTTTAACTATTATGAAAGCATTAGAATATGCTGGCTATCAATTAGTTCGTGGTTGCGGTTGCAGAAACGGTTTCTGTGGTGCTTGCTCAACTATTTATCGTATTAAAGGGGATAGAGAATTGCACGCTTGTCTTGCTTGCCAACAAAAGGTTGAAGACAATATGTACGTTGCAACACTTCCTTTCTTCCCACTTGTTAAGCAAGTTTACGATATTGAAACTGTTAAGACGTCAGAAATGGTTATGATGCAATTATATCCAGAAATTTATGCTTGTGTTGGCTGTAATGCTTGTACAAAGGCTTGTACGCAAGGTCTTAAAGTTATGCAATACATTGCATACGCTCAACGTGGCGACTTTGCTAACTGTGCAGAAGAATCTTTTGACTGCGTAATGTGTGGCGTTTGCTCTTCACGTTGCCCAGCAGGTATTTCTCACCCACAAGTTGCTGAACTTTCAAGAAGAATTTACGGCAAGTATATCGCACCAAAGTCTCAACACGTTTTAGATAGGGTTAAGGAAATTGACGAAGGCGTTTATAAAGAACTTATCGAAACGCTTATGAATAAGCCTATTGAAGAACTTAAAGAACTCTATAACAATAGAGATATTGAAAAGTAAGGAGGGTAGAGAAATGTACGATTATAATTACACTAACGAACAATTAGAATCTATTAAAAAGGTTGAAGAGTCAAGACAAGAAAGACTTTCTAGCTTGTTCGCAAGAATGAGTGCAGAAGAAAAACAAACTGTTTTAAAAGAAAATCACCCTGACTATATCGAAAGTGCTTACGAAGAATTAAAAGTTGGTCAAAATAAGGGCGGAAAAGTTCTCCACGAACTTGCTGACCTTTTACAAGGTAAATCAAGAGTTTTAGATATGGATATCGACCTAACTAAACCTGACTATGACGTTGATGTTTTAGTTATCGGTGGCGGTGGTGCTGGTTCTTCTTGTGCTATTGAAGCAGATAACGCTGGTGCAAAGGTTATGATGGTCACCAAACTTCGTATTGGCGACGCCAACACTATGATGGCAGAAGGCGGTATTCAAGCGGCTGATAAGCCAAACGATTCACCAGCAACCCACTATCTCGATGCTTTTGGTGGTGGTCACTTTGCCGCTAAACACGAATTACTTTACAAACTTGTCACCGAAGCACCAGATGCTATTAGATGGCTTAACGATTTAGGCGTTATGTTCGATAAAGATGCTGACGGCACAATGATTACAACGCACGGTGGCGGTACTTCTAGAAAGAGAATGCACGCTTGTAAGGACTACTCGGGTGCTGAAATTATGAGAACTCTTCGTGATGAAGTTTTAAATAGGGGAATTCCTGTTGTTGACTTCACTTCTGCAATCGAAATCATTAAAGATACCGAAGGTAAGGCTTGCGGTGCTGTTTTAATGAATATGGAAACCAAAGATATTTACGTTGCAAAGGCAAAAACTGTTGTAATCGCAACAGGTGGTGCTGGCAGACTTCACTATCAAGGTTTCCCAACTTCTAACCACTATGGTGCAACGGCTGACGGCTTGGTTTTAGGTTATAGGGCAGGTGCAAAACTTCTTTATGCAGACACTCTCCAATATCACCCAACTGGCGTTGCTGAACCAACCCAAATCTTTGGTGCATTGGTGACCGAAAAAGTCCGTTCACTTGGTGCTCAACTCGTTAATAAAGACGGTAAAGCATTCGTTTACTCTCTTGAAACTAGAGACGTGACTGCATCTTCTATCATTAGAGAATGTAAAAAGCGTGATAACGGCATTAAGACCACTGACGGCGAAGGTGTATGGCTTGATACCCCAATGATTGACATTATCCATGGCGAAGGAACAATCGAAAAGAGAATTCCTGCAATGCTTCGTATGTTCATCAAGTATGGTATCGATATTAGAAAGGAACCTATCCTTGTATATCCAACACTTCACTATCAAAACGGTGGTTTAGATATTAGTGCAGACGGTATGAGCACAACTGTTCCAAACCTTTTCGTCGCTGGCGAAGCCGTTGGGGGTATTCACGGCAGAAACAGACTTATGGGCAACAGTTTGCTTGATATTATCGTATTCGGCAGAAATGCTGGTAAGAGCGTTGGTAAGATTTATAAAGACGTTGTTGTTAAGGAAATGACTTTAGACCACGTTAAAGAGTTTGATGCTGAACTTAAAAAAGCAGGCCTCAACCCAACTAAACTTTCTCCACAATTATTGCCAAATTACACAAAACAACCAGCCATTTAAGGCTTATAAACTTCGTTGCAGGTCGTTTACTGCCCAAGCAAAAGACTTCGATAACCAAAAAGGTTTATCTCACCCTTTTGCTTGGTCGAGCCTACTGCAACTCGTTTCTAATCCTTAAATATTAAGGCTTATAAACTTCGCATAACATTGTTAACTTCGTAATTTTTGACCTCGATGACCAAACAAGGTCTATCTTGTCCAAAAATTCCTCGTTGCCTTGTTCTGCTCGTTTCTAATCCTTAAATTCACAATGCTTATAAACTTCGTTGGGTAGTGTATACTGCCCAACTTGTTTCTAAATTTTAATTACATTCATATATTATACGTAGGAGAAAATTTATGTTGGAAAAACAAAACAAAAAAAGCCTAAAATGGCTTTGGACAGCATTAGTTGTTGTCGTTGTTCTTGCAATTTTTGCTTGGTGTGGCTATAATGCAACTCAAAGCGAAAAAGGTGTAGATAGCATTTTCGGGTTATCTTCATTATTGTTTGGTATATTCGTTATAACTGCACTCGGTTATCTTTTAGGCAAAATAAATATCAAAGGCGTTTCTTTAGGAACAGCGGGCGTATTTTTAGTTGCAATCGCTTTTGGTGTTTTATGTACATATATTCCAAATGATATGCCAATTTTAGGCGTTCTTCATTTAGACAGTGCAACAAAAAACACAGCATATTATAAATCTGCTATTTCAAACATCGGTTTAGTTTTATTCGTTGGTTCGGTTGGCTTTATTGCAGGCCCTAAATTCTTTAGAGACTTAAAGAAAAATTTTAAGACTTACATATTTTTAGGTATTTCTATCATCGTTGTGGGAACGGCTGTTGCAGTATTGTTCGTATTTATTTCACCATACGGCTCTGATTTTTGGTCAGGTGTTCTATCTGGTGCGTTAACTTCAACCCCAGGTTATTCTGCGGCTATTGAGGCAATGAAAATTAAAGGCGAAGTTGACACGCTTGTCACAATCGGCCACGCAGTTGCATATCCATTTGGCGTTATCGGTGTTGTGCTCTTCGTTCAACTTATGCCAAAAATCTTAAAGAGCGATATGGCAAAAGAAAGAAGTTTCTTAAAGCCAGACGTAATAGAGCAATCAGAAAAAACACTTGATAAGTCAAAACTCTTTAAGTGCGATGACTTTGGTTTTACAGCCCTTGCACTTGCAGTTGTAAGCGGTTTGATTTTAGGTGCAATTAAAATTCCGCTATTTGCTGGTGCAGTGTTCTCACTTGGAACAACAGGTGGCGTTCTTATTATGTGCCTAGTATTCGGTCACTTTGGCAGAATTGGCAAACTTTCACTTGAAATTCCAGAAACAACCCTTAAAGCATTAAAAGAATTAGGTTTAATGTTATTCTTAATCGGTGCAGGTGTTGAAGGTGGTGTAAGCCTTATCGATGCAGTTGAAGGCGATGCAGGAATTATTGCTTGGGGCTTTGGCGGTGGCGTTGCTATGACAATGGTGCCTATGATTGTAGGCTACTTTATCGGTGGCAAACTCTTAAAAATGCCATTACTTAACAACCTTGGTTCAATCACGGGTGGTATGACTTCTACCCCAGCACTTGGCTCATTAATAGCAACTGCTGAAACTGATGACGTTGCAGGTGCTTATGCATCAACTTATCCAATCGCATTAGTTTTAATAGTGCTTGCTTGCAACCTTATGATAGGTTTAATATAAAACGAAAAAAACAAATTAAACAAAAATAAAAAGCGGGAACAAAAACTGTTCCCGTTTTTATGTTTTAAATTTTAATTATATTAGTCATCCATTGAGTTTACGGCGTCAGAGATTGCAGTAAAGTTAGCGTCCTTGCCAAACTTGTCAACCTTAATCTTATTAGTTTCGCCGTGGGTTAAGCAACCTGCACCGCCGATACAACCGCCTTGACAGGCCATACCTTCAATAAAGTTTCCGTCAAGCATTTTCTTTGATGCTTTTAGTAGGGCAACTCTGCACGCTTCTATACCGTCGCAAGGCACTGCTTTAAGGTCAAAGTTATCAATGCCCTTTTCTTTTAAGCCTTGTGCAACGGCTTCTGAAAGCCCGCAGTTTCTTGCAAAAATTCTGCCGTAATACGATGCGTTTTTAATGTTTTCGTTCTCTAACTCGGCAAGCATAATATCTTTGCTATCAAATAAGGCCTGCAACTCTTCAAAGGTTATAACCACGTCAACGAAAGGTGCAACGTCTTCTTGTTGAATTTCCATTTTCTTTGCCGTGCAAGGCCCAATGAACACAACTTTAGCATTTGGTTGGTGTTCTTTAATCTTCTTTGCAATGGTTGCCATAGGCGATAGGTTGTGCGAAATATATTGTGATAGGTCAGGGAATTTCTTTTTAACGTAAGACACAAATGCTGGGCAACACGAACTTGTTAAAAAGCCTTTTTCAGCAAGTTCTTTTGCCTCTGATAAAGCAACAATGTCAGCACCGAGTGCTGCTTCAACAATATCATAAAAACCAAGTTTTTTAATACCCGTTAAAACTTGCCCAAGTTCAGCATAAACAAATTGGCTGGCAATGGCAGGTGCAACAACTGCATAAACAGGGTAGTTTTGGTTGTTGTTGCTGTTTTTAATTAAGTCGATTACCTTTAATATGTAAGACTTATCGTTTATTGCACCCCAAGGGCATTGGTAAACGCACGCCCCGCAAGCAATGCACTTTTCATCATCAATTTTTGCAGCCTTGTTTTCATCCATAGAAATGGCTTTGACCTTGCAGGCTTTTTCGCAAGGGCGTTTGTGGTTTATAATTGCACTGTAAGGGCAAACCTTTGCACAAAGCCCACATTCCACGCATTTTTCTTTATCGATATGAACTTTTTGGTTTGCGTCAACCGTGATAGCCCCTTTTTTGCAAACGCCTATGCAACGCCTTGCCAAACAGCCACGGCAAGCATCGGTCACTTCATATCCGCCCATAGGGCATTCATCGCACGCAATATCTATAACTTCAATAACGTTTTTATTTTCAGGGTTGCCACCCAAGGCAAGTTTAATTCTTTCGTTCACAATTGCTTGTTCTTTATAAATACAGCAACGCATAGTCGCTTTCTTTCCCGGAACGATAATTTTAGGGATATTAACGATATTTTCGGTTAGCGTGCCTTCCCAAGCAAAACGTGCCACTTCTTTTAATACTTTATACTTTAATCTTTGTACTTTTGTGTCAAAAACTCTCATAACGCCTCCTAAAATGATTAATTGTTAAAATATTTGTTTTTCGCCTCAACGATTTTACTTATAAAATCGTTATCGAGTTTGGTTAAATGATATTTCTTTCTATAAATCAAAATATCCTTATATACTTTGGTATTAAAATCACATTTCTTTTCAACCAAGTTATACTTATCAAGCAAGTCCTTTGGGATAGGGGAAACCCACATAAAAGTGTTTGGCACTTGTTCTAAAAGGGTAAACTGCACGCCACGCTCGAACACCATTATACGATTTTTACTAAACTCTGATAGTTCAGCCCTTTTAACGTCGATAAGTGGTAAAGACGGCACGTAAGGGTCGCCATGCGTGATTTCTATAAAGTTTGCAAGGTCTTCTGCCTCAATCTTATCCTTTTTAGCAAGCGGATTGTTTTTATTAACGGCTAAAACGTAAGAAAAATCGTTAAGCACTTCAAAGTTAAGTTTCTTTTCCTCAAAAAGGGTGTTAAAATACTTTTCAAACGAACTTTGATACCTAACAATACCTAAATCATATTCTTCCTTAACAACGCTTATAATGGCTTGCATAGAGTTGGCTTCTTTATAAACGATTTCGGCACTTGTCCCACTGTTAAGTTCTTTTGCGAATTCTGAAAAAGCATAGGAAAAATAACTTGCCCTTGGCACGCAAACAGAAAGCCTTAACTTCTGCTCGTTTCTGTTTTCATAAATAGCCTCAATCTTTTTAATTTGGGTTAGGGCATTTTTTGCATAAAGCAAAAACTCGTCCCCCTCAATAGTCGTTTCCAAACCTTTTGACGAACGCTTAAAAATCTTAATTTTAAGTTCGCTTTCAAGTGATTTTATGGCACGGCTTAAATTAGGCTGTGAAGTATAAAGGTTTTCAGCCGCCTTGCTTATTGAACGGGTGTTTGCCACTTCAACGGCATATTTCATATGCAATAAATTCATATTTTCACCTAAAAAACAACTTTATTTATTAAATTAAGTATAACATTTTTATTATATTTGTCAAGCAAAAAATACATTAAAAGTTATGGTATTTACAGGAATTTTTGCCTAAAAATTTGGTTTAGAAAAGGTTGATTTTTGCTTATTTTTATGTTAAAATTTAGTTGGTGGAAGTATGAAAGAATTATTTAAGAGGCTGAACTTAAAAGTTGATGTGGAAAACAAGTTTTGGGAAACGGCTTATAAAAAGGCCGTGCTAGAGCCTGATATCCCATTTTTTATAACGCAAGATTTTGTTAAAAATATTCAAGAAAAATACTCGGTTTTGCCTAAAAATTATGGCATTTTGCTTTCTGCTATTAAGCAAATTCAATGTAATGCAGACTTGTGTTTGCTTTCAAAAATCTTGTATCATTTGCTCTTTTTAAAAATTGGTAAAAAGCGTATTTTTGCTGGTTTCGAACTGCCAAAAGCCCCAAAAGGTGCTGAAAACACGCTTGCATACGACCTTTTTTCAGTTTTTCCAATAATGGCACATATCCCAAAAAGTTTTGCACTTTTAGAGCAAAAAGGTGTGGAAAAAGAAATTTGCTCTCGCTCGCATTGTCAGTTGGACACTTGCATAAGTGAGGCAAGCGAAAAGTATAATAAGCCTTGTTTTACAACAGAGTTTTTTATGTGCTATCGTGCATTTATTTACCTAAACGTATTGAGGATTGGGCGTTTTAGGTTTGAAGTTATTAAAAAATCTAACCTAAATGCGTATGCGTTTATAAACAATTTGGGCGAAGTTAAAATTTTGATGCACGGCATAACCTTAAACAAAAACGGCAACGTTTTAGGGAACCCTGGCTGTTTAGACGAGCAAGGCTCGTTTGTTGCAAAAGTTTATCAAGACGATAATTATTTTTACGGACACTCGATAGATGAAAGCACTTGCCTTGTGGATAACAATAGTATAAAATTAGACAAAAAAGATTGGCAGATAATTTATCAGCCAAATGATGCTATAATTGAAGTGCATATTCCGTTTGACGAATCGTTTGATGATGAGTATTGCCAAAAATCTTACGAAAAAGCACGAGAAGTGTTTAAAAAATGCTATCCCGAATATGAATTTAAGTGTTTTGCGACAAGCACTTGGTTTTTTGCACCTGTTTTACAAAAGGTGTTAAAGCAAAGTTCAAACATTTATAAGTTTAGGCAAAAATATAACCGTTTTCCTGCAAAATGTAGTGGGTTAGACGTGTTTAACTATGTATATAAAATAAATCCAAAAGCCTATGCAGAAGTTAATTTTGATGGGTTGGCAGAAGATAATTCGCTTAAAAAAGGTTTAAAAGAACAACTAAAAAAAGGCGAGTTTGTTTACGAATTTAGTGGCTTATTTAAGTTTTAATAAAGGAGAGAAAATGAAAAAGACAATAGCATTGATTGCACACGACAACAAAAAACCAGAAATTATAGAATGGGCAAACAAAAACAAGGAAATTTTGCAAAATTTTAATCTTTGCGGAACGGGGACAACTTCTAAAAAAATACAAGAAAGCACAGGGCTTAAAGTAAAAGGTTATTTGTCAGGCCCGCTTGGTGGCGACCAACAAATAGGTGCGTTGGTTGCAACGGGCGAGATTGATTTGGTTGTGTTTTTTTGCGACCCTTTGCAAGCCCAACCGCACGACCCTGACGTTAAGGCGTTGCTCCGAATTACTAACGTTTATAACGTGGCTATCGCAACAAACGTCGCAACGGCTGATTTGGTTATAAAGTCTATGACAAATAATTGACAAAATCAATTCAAAATGGTAGAATAATTTTGCAATTTTGATTTACGGAGATATATATGAGTGTAAATATTCCTGAAATTTTCGGCTCAATGGTGTTCAGCGACAAGGTTATGAAAGAACGCTTGCCAGAAGGGGCTTATAACGCCGTTCGTGAAGCCATTGATAATGGCACGCCTTTATCGCACGAAAACGCTAAAATAATCGCATCGGTTATGAAAGAGTGGGCGATTGAAAAGGGTGCAACCCACTTTACACATTGGTTCCAACCAATGACGGGGATTACTGCCGAAAAACACGACAGTTTTATAGAGCCTGCTGGAAACGGCGAAGTTATAATGAAGTTTTCCGAAAAATCGCTTGTTAAGGGGGAGTCAGACGCTTCAAGTTTCCCATCAGGTGGGTTAAGGGCGACCTTTGAAGCAAGGGGATATACTGCTTGGGACCCAACTTCTTACGCCTTTGTTAAGGACGGAAGCCTTTACGTTCCAACGGCTTTCTGCTCTTACGGTGGCGAGGCTTTGGACAAGAAAACACCACTTTTGCGTTCACTTGAAACCTTTAATAGAGAGGCTTTAAGGATACTTAAACTTTTTGGCAAAGAAAACGTTAAAAAGGTTATGCCAACTTGTGGTTCTGAACAAGAATATTTTTTGATTGATAAAAGCGTTTATGAAAAACGTTTGGACTTAATACACTGTGGCAGAACGCTTTTTGGTGCAAGGCCATCAAAAGGACAAGAACTTGAAGACCACTATTACGGTGCCATAAAATCAAGAGTTTCAGCCTTTATGAAAGAACTTGACACAGAACTTTGGAAACTTGGCGTTTATGCTAAAACAAAGCATAACGAAGTTGCACCAGCACAACACGAATTAGCACCTGTGTTTACTTCTATAAACATTGCGTCAGACCAAAACCAATTGACGATGGAACTTATGAAAAGCGTTGCAAACAAGCACGGTTTAGTTTGCTTGTTGCACGAAAAGCCTTTTGCATCAGTAAACGGAAGTGGTAAGCACGACAACTGGTCGATTAGCACGGATACAAACGAGAACTTGCTTGACCCAGGTGCAACCCCAAGCGAAAACGCACAATTCTTGCTTTTCTTGGTTGCCGTTATCAGTGCAGTGGACAAGCACCAAGACTTGTTAAGAATAAGCGTTGCATCTGCCGGAAACGACCATAGATTAGGGGCGGACGAAGCACCACCAGCAATAATTTCAATCTATCTTGGCGAAGAACTTGAAGGCATTTTGCACGCTATTGAAAGTGGCAGAGAATATAACGCCAAAAAGAAATCAGAACTTAAGATTGGCGTGTCGGTATTGCCACCTATTCCAAAGGATTCAACCGATAGAAACAGAACTTCACCATTTGCCTTTACGGGTAATAAGTTTGAGTTTAGAATGGTTGGCTCGTCATTAAACATTGCTTGCCCTAACTTTATTATTAACACTATCGTTGCTGATGAACTTAAAGAGTTTGCCGACAAACTTGAAAACGCAACAGATTTTAACACTGAATTAAACAAGTTGATTAAGGCAAAGATTAAAGAGCATAAGCGTATATTATTCAGCGGAAACAACTATTCAACCGAATGGAAAAAAGAGGCTAAAAAGCGTGGCTTACTCAATTTGCAATCGACTGTTGATGCTTTGCCACTTTATAACCAAACTAAAAACGTGGAACTCTTTGAAAAGCACAAGGTTCTATCTGGAAGCGAGATACATTCTCGTATGGAAATTTTGCTTGAAAACTATTCTAACATCGTTCATATTGAAGCACTTACTGCTATCGATATTGCAAGAAAACACATTATTCCATCAGTGCTTGCATACCAAACATTCTTATTAAAATCACACGATTTAAAAGAAAAATGCGGTGTAAAATTTTCAAGAAAAATGGAAGAAGATTTGCTAGGGAAAATTAGCGAATTGGCAGAAAAATTCTATGAAAGTTTACAAAAACTTGACCTAGACGAAAAGAAATATAACAAGACTTGGCCAAATCTTAAAAAGGCAAAATTCTGCAAGAGCGTTTTATTAAAAGAAATGCAATCTTTAAGGAATTATGCAGACCAAATGGAACTTCTTATGGGTAAGGAATATATCAATTTCCCAACCTATGAAGATATACTTTACAGCGTAAAATATTAATCAAAAAACCTTGCGAATTTTTTCGTAAGGTTTTTTTGCGGTTAAAACAAAAAGACCAAGCATTTTTTTGGTAAAAATATTAGTAAAAATTGTTCAAATTATCACTAAAAAATGCTCAAAAAGGTTGAAATGAAAACATAAATATGTTAAAATATATTAGGTAATACGTTTGGCGGTTTTGCAAGAGAAAAATTTTGCCTAAACTGCCGAGAAAAAAGGAGAATTTATGTTCAAGATTGTAAACAAACAAGTTCTTAACCCAACGGTGACAAGAATTGACGTTTATGCACCTTTCGTTGCTAAAAAAGCCGAGGCTGGTCAATTCGTTATCATTAGGGCTAATGAAAACGGAGAAAGAATTCCACTAACCGTTGCTGATTACGATAGGGAAAAGGGCACTGTTGCCGTTATTTTCCAAATCGTTGGTGCAACAACTTATGCACTTAACCAACTTGAAGTTGGCGATTCGGTTGCAGACTTTGTTGGTCCACTTGGCAACGCAACCCACACAAAAGGCTTAAAGAAAGTTGCTGTTGTTGGTGGTGGCGTTGGCTGTGCTATTGCTTACCCTGTTGCTAAAAAATTGCACGAAGAAGGTTGTGAAGTTCACTCTATCGTAGGTTTTAGATGTAAAGATTTAGTTATCCTTGAAGACGAATTTAAGTCTGTTAGTGATAAATACGTGCTTATGAGTGATGACGGAACGGCAGGAACAAAGGTCTTGTCACCGACGCACTTAAAAACTTAATTGAAAGTGGCG
>JAEIGA010002180.1_pt1 | contig 31272 bp, 23 predicted proteins | sample 9270691 | NCBI WGS metagenome assembly JAEIGA01 (sample SAMN17057246, study PRJNA624740) | gut metagenome | biome: biome; isolation source: fecal sample | host: Bos grunniens | place: China: Xizang | collected 2019
AAAAAAGGCACTAAGGCTCCCGGTGCCGCCGGTAAAATTCACAGTGACTTTGAAAAAGGCTTTATCCGTGCCGAGGTTGTAGCCTTTAAGGATTTGGTTGCCTGCGGTAATGATGACAAGGCACTTATTGCCGCCAGAGAAAAAGGCTTGGTAAGAAGCGAAGGCAAGGAATATGTTATGCAGGACGGCGATGTTGTGCATTTCCTGTTCAATGTATAATTAAAACTCACCGCAATAGTAAAAAAGGCTATGACATTCTTTGTCATAGCCTTTTTTGTTGAGTAAACTAATTCGCAGAATACAGCTTATAAAGCTCGGCATAAATACCGTTCTTTTCAATAAGCTCACTGTGACTTCCGCTTTCCTCAATACCGTTATCGGTCAGCACCAAAATACGGTCAGCATTTTTAATTGTAGTCAAGCGGTGAGCAATAGTAATGGTTGTTCTGCCCTTTGCCAAGCGTTCAAGTGAGCGTTGAATAAGCAATTCACTTTCGTCGTCAAGTGCACTTGTAGCCTCATCCAAAATAAGTATATCTGGGTCTTTTAAGAACACACGTGCAATCGAAATACGTTGCTTTTGTCCACCCGAGAGCTTAACGCCGCGTTCGCCCACATACGTATTATAACCGTCAGGCAGTTCCTTTATAAATTCATCTGCACCGGCCAATGCCGCCGCCTTACGGATTTCCTCGTCGGTAGCGCCCGGCTTGCCGTAGGCAATATTCTCACGAACAGAGCCCGAGAACAAATAAACATCCTGCTGAACAGTACCTATCCGTTCTCTCAAAGAGGTTTGAGTAACATCGGCAATATTTATGCCGTCAATCAAAATCTCACCCTCAGTAATATCGTAAAACCTTGGAACCAGTGAGCAAAGTGTAGTTTTACCGCCGCCTGAGGGACCGACTAAAGCAATATTTTCACCGGGATTTACCGTTAAATTAAGATTTTTTATAACATCACGTAAATTTTCACTGTAGCGGAAAGAGACATTTTTAAACTCAATTTTACCGTCGCCCTTTGGTAAGCTAACAGCATTTTTCTTGTCCTTGACTTCGGGGTCGATATCCATAATTTCAGAAAATCGCTCAATACCGGTCATTCCGCGTTGGAACTGCTCAGCGAACTCAACTATACGTCTGATTGAGGTCATAAGAGTCGTAACAAACATCAAATAAGCAACATAATCAGCCGCAGTTATTCCGCCATTTTTCAGGAATACTGCACCGACGGCAACAACCAAAATATACATCAAGCCGTCGCAAAGACGTGTACTTGACTGAAAGCCGCCCATTATTTTATAAACCTTTGACTTTATTCTCAAAAATTTATCGTTACCTTCATCAAAACGCTCCTGCTCGTGTTCTTCCATAGCAAAGGACTTTACCACACGTACACCGAGCAGACTATCCTCAACCTGAGAATTAAGTTCACCGACCTGCCGACGTGATTCCCTGAAGCCAGCCTTCATTTTGCGATTAAAGGTCATAAGCACAAGTATCATCGGCGGAATCGCGGCAAAAATTATAAGCGTCAGCGGTACACTCATTGTGCAAAGAATTATGAAGGCCGAAATAATCTTAATACCGGCAATAAAAAACTCCTCAGGACAATGATGTGCAAACTCGGTAACATCAAACAGGTCACTGGTCATTCTGGACATCAAGGTGCCCACCTTAGCACTGTCATAATAAGAAAACGACAGTTTTTGTAAATGACGAAACAAATCGTGACGCATATCGGTCTCGATTTTAGTACCCATAACATGACCGTAGGTTGCCATATAATAGTTTGCGGCAGTATCAATCACACGCAAAACAAGATACAACACTGTACATTTTACAATCAACCCTGCCGTAAGAGTTGCCAAATCACTGGTGGCTCTATCGGTAATTTCACGCACCAGCATAGGCAGTACAAGCTCACAAACAGTAGTCAGAGCCGCACAAAAAAGGTCAAATATCAAAACCCATTTGTATTTTTTATAATACGGCAGAAATCTGCGAACAAGACCGCCCTTTTTGTTTTCCTTGGACATCTGAATCCCCACTTTTATAGAAATAAATGTTTGCTTTTATTCATTGACAGCGTCAACAAACCTTAAGAATGCCGACCTGCCATGGGAAGTCAGCTTATAAACACCGGCGTGCTCCAAAACCTTTTTGAACACCTCGCCTATCTCGTCACGGATAATTGAATCCACATTTTCAGCAGTTACATCGGTATACTTTTTCAAAAACTCGTTTACCCAATCGGCATGCTTTTCGGTGATTTCATCAGCATAAAGGTCGGCACCTTCTACGATTTTTTCACCCAAAACACGCATTTCCTCCTTAAGTCTTGACGGCAAAACAGCAAGACCCATAACCTCAATAAGACCAATGTTTTCCTTTTTGATATGGTGCAGTTCTGTGTGAGGATGATAAACGCCCAAAGGATGCTCCTCGGTTGTGATATTGTTACGAAGCACCAAATCAAGCTCAAATTCATTGCCGTTTTTACGGGCAATCGGAGTAATTGTATTATGCGGTGTACCCTCAGTTTCAGCAAAAACGAAAGCGTCCTCATCGGTATAGCCACGCCATTTAAGTAAAATCTTATCAGCCAACTCAATTAGTCTGTCGGGGTCAGCCGCACTCAAACGGATAACCGACATAGGCCATTTTACAATGCCTGCCTTAACATCCTCAAAATCTCTGAACTCAACCTCTTTATCAATCGGTGCCTTTGCCATAGCAAAGGTATAATGACCGCCCTGAAAATGGTCGTGAGTCAAAATCGAGCCGCCGACTATCGGTAAATCGGCATTTGAGCCGACAAAATAATGCGGAAAAAGGGCAACAAAATCGAGCAGCTTTTTAAAGGTTGCGCGGTTAATTGCCATAGGTGTATGCTCTGAATTAAACACGATACAATGCTCGTTATAGTATACATAAGGTGAATACTGCAGCATCCAAGGAGTATTATTTATAACCATTGGGATAATGCGGTGGTTTTGACGTGCAGGGTGGTTCATTCGACCGGCGTAACCCTCATTCTCCTTACACAGCAGGCACTTAGGATAACCGCTCTGTTTTGAGAGCTTTGCAGCCGCAATAGCCTTGGGGTCCTTTTCAGGCTTGGAAAGATTAATAGTAATATCCAAGTCACCGTATTCGGTTGAAGTAACCCACTTTACGTCCTTTTTAATACGGTAACGGCGAATATAATCGGTATCACAGCTTAATTTATAATAGTAATCGGTAGCCGCCTTAGGACTTAGCTCATACTTATTCCAAAATGTACTTATTACCTCAGACGGACGAGGCACCAATGCACCCATAATTTTAGTATCAAACAAATCCCTTGCGGTAATATTATCCTCTAAAAGTCCGTTTTCTATACCGTATGTAATGAAGCTGCAAAGAATAGTCTCCAAATCGGTTGAGGTAACGGTTTCAGGCTCAGAATACTCGTCCAAGCCTAAAATTTCAAGCAATCGGTTGACTGTATACACCTTATCCTCTGTGGTAATAAGTCCGGTTTCCACACCGTACTCAACTAAATTTTTAATAGCATTATTTATCATAGCTTTATCCCTTTTTATTTTGAAAATTTGCCCTTTAAAACAAATATAATATCACCTATTAATCCACGAAAATGTATTGTTGCAACACTTCTTAAATGCATATAGCAAAAGAAGTTTTTAAAGCACGGCAAAAGCCGTTTAGCGTAAAGTATTTTTTCGCGGTTTTCACAAAAACGGTCAAGATATTTTAAAAACTTAACCTGCTTTTTACTTTTTTTGTCACAGTATTTCTTATTTATATCCCTTTGAGCCGACTGCATTTTAAGGACACTTAATCGAACATCTTCACTACCCCGCATTTTAAGCGGTCCAAAGGAATCCTCAATTGCAAGACCTATGGTATTATTCCCGTGCTGACGGTAGCCTATCAACGGCTTATTATAAAACCTTAAACCACCCTTTGAGGCCGCTATAATATTAAGCTCCCAATCGTGCGGCATTATACATTCTGAGGTCTTAATATACTGCTCAACGACCTCTCGCCTGAACGCCGAGGTGCAGCCGGGTGAAATATTGTACTGCAATATTTGCTCTAATCCGATAGGCTTTAGCTCTTCGTCAGTGATACCGTCTCTAATCAACCCGTGATTAGAGGTATTTTTCTTGCCGGTACCAAACGGCACAAGCATATCCCCATTTGAATCAATCATATCAAACGAGCTATTTACAGACATCACACTGTCATCATTCTCAAAAACCGCAACCAGTTTTTCAATTTTTTCCTTGTACCAAACATCATCCTGGTCGCAAAGAAAAATTACATCACCGGTACACAGCTTTAAGCAGTTATAAAAATTACGCCTATAGCCTTTATTTACTTCGGCAACCACAAGTCTCCAGTCTAAATTATGCTCCGAAATATAATTTTTTACAAAATTGACAGTGCCATCGGTCGAACAGTCATCAATAATCACAACCTCATCCGGTTGCCTTGTATTTTCAAGCAAGGAATCAAGCTGATATTTTAAAAACCTTTCGCCGTTATAGGTTGCCAACGCCACCGAGACCGTCACCAAAAGTCACCACCCCTTTAAATTGTCAAAATATTCATCGCGATAAAAAAGTATACAATAAGAGATATAACATCGACAATCGTCGTAATAAACGGACTTGCCATTACTGCAGGGTCTAATTTTACCGCCCGAGCTAAAATCGGCAAAGCACAACCGACTATTTTAGCCACAAAAACCGTTACCATAAGAGTCAGGCTTATAACCCACATTTCTAAATAAGAAACATCAATTTTAAGCAGAAGATTATCAATAAAATAAACCTTTGCAAAACCGGATATTGCCAAGGTTACACCACATAGCACAGCTACCCGAAGTTCCTTCCACAACACCTTTAAAATATCGCGAAGCTCAATCTCTCCGACCGCAATACCGCGAATAACGGTAGCTGATGACTGTCCGCCCGCGTTACCGCCGGTACCCATAAGCATCGGTATAAAGGAAATCAGCACCGGAAAAACACTTAAAGCCTTTTCAAAGGAATTAATAATGACACCGGTAAAGGTGGCCGACAGCATCAAAAGCATCAACCACGGGATTCTTGTTTTCCATATATTAAAAACGCCGGTTTTCAGATAAGGCTTATCGGTCGAGGTAATAGCCGCCATACGCTCAATATCCTCGGTTGCCTCTTCCTCCATAACATCCATAGCGTCATCAACCGTAACAATACCGACTATTCTTTGTTCCTTATCGACAACCGGTAAGGCCAGAATATCGTACTTTGAAAACATTTGAGCAACTATTTCCTTATCCTCATAAGCATCAACCGAAACAACATTGGTTTCCATAATTTTAAAAACCTGCTCATTGGAATCGGCAAGCAATAAATCCTTGACCGAAACTGTACCGACCAGCCTTCTGCGGTTGGTTACATAGCAGGTATAAACCGTTTCCTTGTTTATACCCTCACGCCGAATTTTTTCAAAGCACTGCTCAACGGTCAAATCCTCACTCAAAGATACATATTCAACCGTCATAACACTGCCTGCACTGTCCTCAGGGTACTTTAAAAGCTCATTAATCTGACGACGCACACCTGCAGGTGCCGCCTTTAAAATACGTGCAACAACATTAGCGGGCATTTCTTCAATAATATCAACCGTATCATCCAGCCAAAGGTTATTTATAATCTCCTTTAGCTCAACATCACTGAAGCTTTTAATCAAAAACTCCTGCGTTTCGGAATCCATATACGAAAATGCATCACCCGCCAAATCCTTAGGTAAAAATCTGAATACCAAGGGAATCTTTGTGTGCTCAAGCTCACAAATCAGCTCACCTAAATCAGGCGGATTCATATCATTTAAAATTTCACGCAATTCTTTAAACGAGCGTGAATCAACAAGTTGGCCTATTCTGGCCAATAACTCTTCTTTTTCCATTTTTGTCCTCCTCTCTCTTAAGACAAAAGCCGTCTTAAGGTCAAATGCTATGCACTCAACCAAGCAGTTCGCAAGAAAGGTACAAAACTTTTCGAGGCTACCTTAAAACAAAACAGACTGCTGTCGTTTTTTTATACTACCTCGGGGCTTTATACCACTACTGTTACTGCCAGCGTCCATTTTTATACTCACCTCTTAAAATAAAATTATCAGCCTGAAAAACTAATCCAATTATACATTCGTCAACAAATATTTGTCAACATTATTGTAACTCAATTCCCAATGAAGTTTTCCCCTGGTTTGACAAGAGCCAATCATATAAAACTCTTACATTATTCCCTGCCGCCTCGGACGAGCGAATTGTCACACCAACAGGAAAGCTTAACGGATACTGACCGTTTTTAATTGTTTCGGCATCAGGTGTAACATTATCAATTTTTACCGGTGTAATAGTACCGTTGTTAAAGTTACCGGCAAGGCTGAACAATGTATAGCCTATGGCTCCTTTGCGGTTATCAAAGTCGATTTCTGCTTCAAATTCACCGTCAGCAGTAGTAATAGTTTTATATACAAAAGGTACCGTCACATCAGCGGCAATATACTGCTCAAAAGCATTTTGAGCTGCCGTTCCCGACTTAGCACCAAATAAAGTAACCGAAGCGTCACTTCCGCCAAGGGCATTCCAATTAGATACTTCACCTTTGTAAACCGAGGCTATCTGCTCCTTAGTCAGACCGTCGGGATTTAAGCCGTTTCCCATAAACACCAAGGCATCACGCTTTAATTCGGTTGTTGTAAGCTCTAAAGCAGTTTTATCAAGCTCTGCCGTAACGGCTTTGCCGTAGCCGTGAGCGATAACAATATCACATTCACCGGCAATCAGCTTTAAATAGCACTCATCAGTAGTATTACATACAGTAATACTTAGCTTTGCCTCCTCACTGCTGACACCCAAAACCGCCGATGCAAAATACTCACCAAGACGTTGGCTATAAGGTGTTACGCAAACTCTCGGAAAGTTTTCCTTAGTAAACCTTACACTTCCGTCAGCCAAACGGTCCGGCTCCTTTTTATCGCAGGCGACCGAAAACAGCATAAGTACAGATAAAACTATCAAAATAAATCTTTTCATAATTATAATCTCCTTATCAATGCTGACCGACCGAAGCAATATCAAGCACCGTTTGAAGCGATTTATCGTAAACGGTTGATTTTCCGCCTGCGGTAACCGACAAAAGCTGTACCTCGCCAATAGCACAAACTTTTATATAATCACTGTTTTCATATAAAATATTGCTTGTAAGAATATCATATAAGCAGTATTTTATACTGCCGTTTTCATTAGAACTCAACACCACGTAACGGTTATCCAAGCATTCACGGGTATAATGATAGTTAAACCAATCGGTTCTTTGTTTGCCGCTGATTGATACAAAGCAAACCTTTTTATCGGTACTGTTTACCACAACCGCAGTATTTGAAAAACGGTCAACCAAGCCACCGAAGTCACCTAAAGCCTCGATCGACTCACCGGCCTCATCAAAAATCGTACCGGTACCCGAATAGGTGCAGGTATAAAGACCGCCAACCGATTTATCACTGTCAGGAAACATTCCCGTTTCCTTGCAATGGAACGGCTCGCCGGAGTCGGCATAAAAATACTCTTCCTTACCTGTATCTATGTTTGTTTTCTTATAAATAAAGCTCTCGGAATCTATAATATCAACAAAACCCCGGTCGCAAAAAACAGTTTTGACAACCGTTTTTTCAAAATTAAAAATATCATACTGTCCCGTTGTTTTACAAGCGAAAAGCTCACGCGAGTGATTAAAATCAATATCAAAATATTGTGGCTCTAAAAACCATTCACCCTTGTTATTCAAAACTCCGTAAAGTCCCTTTTCGTTGACAACAACTGCCAATCCCTTATAAAATTCACCGCAATACAAAAAATTTTCATATACGGTTTTACCCTTATTGTTTATATAATATGCATACTTTTCCTCGATATAGGTCTGCTTTCCTGACTTTTCAGCGTCCGCATCGGGCGTTCTGCAAACGACGTTTACAGGAGCTAAGCCATCGCTGAATTTACCGATAGTATAGGAATACCGGTTATCCTCTGCCATCCAGCTTTCAAAGGTAAATTTACGTTTTCCGTCAAAGCCGTAAAATTCCAAATATTTATAGATTTTCTTCCCCGACTTACGTGTACGCTCTAAAATCACACGTTCGCCGCCGGCTGATTTTACAACACGGTTAGACGGCAGCTTAAATACCCAGCTTCCGTTTGACGCAGCAACCCACCGTTCGCCTGCCGTAGAAATTGAGCCATCAGTCCCCTTTATAAGCTCATAAATATATCCACCCTCGTCGGTCGGATGCTTAATAATATTATCGTAAACTGCATCTACAACAACAGCTCCCTTCAGATCACACAAGCCGTAAAGGGGATTTTGCAGCAGCTTATTACTCTCCTCTTCTATTGATTTATAGATATTATAGCCGCCGACAAACGGTACAAGCTCACCGTAAGAATCTGAGGCAGTAAGTGTATCGACATACTCATTACTTACGCGGTTATGTACGGCAGTATCAGCCGTAATTTCAACCGCAGGTGTTTTTCTTAAGGCGAAAAACGGTGCTGAATCAGCATTCTTTTCATTCTCCCTACAGCCGGCCGTTACGATAACGGTTAAGACTGCCAAGCATAAGCAAGCATACTTTAAAGGCTTCATTACAAAACTCCTTAAAAACATATATATTTATTGTACCACCAAAGAAATCATTTCGCAACGTAAAAGATTAAATACTACAAAATTTTAATCGATTTAGTAGTATATTTTGGCAAAAAGCCAATTGACTATTGCTTTTCGGTAACATATAATATACTTGAAATTTAAAGAAAGGAGTAACGAATATGGAAAGATTTCTTGTAATGCACAATATTGATATGGCTGATTTTATCCAGACCTTAGATGAATGCAAGGGTGATGTCTTTTTGGAGACTAACGAGGGTGATGTCTTAAATCTTAAATCAAAGCTTTGCCAGATGATAGGTGTTGCCAATATTATGAAGGGCGCAGTTATTAAAGAAGCGGCTCTTCGCTGCTCCAATCCCGAGGATGAAAGCTTACTTTTCAGATTCAACCTTTATAAAGAAGTTCCCGGAAAGTCTGATGAAGACGAAGAGGATGAATAAGCAATAATGTAAAAAACCGACCGGGTTTATGCTCGGTCGGTTTGGTTTTAATATTGTCTGTGACAAAATTTTACAAACCTCTCGGCAAAAGCCGAGAGGTTTGCTTTTTAAAACACTATTCTTACGGTAGTTCCAACGTTTACTTCACTTTCAACCGAAACCGATGCACCAAGGTATTTTACACCATGTTTTACAATGGAAAGACCTAAACCCGTTCCGCCGATTTCCTTGGAATGGCTTTTATCAACGCGGTAAAAGCGTTCAAATATATGCTCCATATCATCCTTTGGGATTCCTATACCCGTATCACTCACAGTCACCTCAACGCCGTCAACACGCTGACTCACGTCAACCGTAACCCTACCGCCATATTTATTATACTTAACAGCATTATCACAAATGTTGAATAGTATTTCCTCAACAACAAGCTCGGCCGCCGTGATATAGTTGCTGCTTCCTGTAAGCTTTATTGTAACATTCTTTTCCTTTGCCGCCATTTCCAAATGAGACAAAACACCCTCGCACATATTGTAAAGGTCAAATTTTTCAACATTAACCTTAACATCGTTGCCGTCAAGCTGAGATAATTTTATAATATCACCGACAAGCGTAATAAGTCGTTGTGATTCATCATAAATCTTACCGGCAAAGCGTTTAACATCCTCATCCTTGGCAATTCCGGTTTTTATAAGCTCAGCATAGCCTGAAATTGAGGTCAAAGGAGTCTTAAGCTCGTGTGAAACGTTAGCAGTAAAATCTCTTCGCATAGCGTCTTGATTTGCGTGCTCATTTCTCATATCGGTCAATTGCTTGGCAATTTGCCTGTTCTGTACCTCAATACGCTCAGCCAACGGAGACAGTTCACGGTATACCGAGGTGCTTTTCGGGTCCTCTAAATTGAGCTTATTTATCGGCTCGGTTATCGACTTTGAAGCTCTGTAGGCAAGCAATGCCGAAATTCCCGTTTGAGCTGTAAGCATTACAACTGTTGCAATGAAAACGTCCATTAGAAGTTCCGCCTCGTTATAAGAGGAGCGATTATTGTAAAACTCATACATTATTCCAAACAGTATTACAACCGCAAACACAGACATAAGTGCCGAAATCAGCACAATGTATTTAAAAATTTTTCCCTTTAAGCTTTTCACTTAATTACCCCTGGCTATTTTATAGCCTACTCCTCTTACAGTTTCAATAATATCACCGGCATCACCCAGCTTTTGGCGCAGTGTTCTTATATGTACATCAACGGTACGGCTTTCCCCGTCAAAGGAATAACCCCAAATACTGTTTAATATTCGGTCACGAGTCAGCACAACATTACTGTTTTCAAGCAGCATACACAGCATTTCAAATTCCTTTAAGGTTAAGGTTACCGCATTCCCGTCCACGGTCACTATATGCTTTTCAGGACAAACATAAAGCCTGCCAACCGAATACTCGGGTATGTTAAGCTTGACTTGGCTTGAGCGAAGCCTTGCCTTAACTCGGGCAACAAGCTCCATCATACCGAACGGCTTGGCAATATAGTCATCCGCACCTAATTCAAAGCCCTTCACCTTATCAATTTCGGAAGCCTTTGCCGTTAACATAATTATCGGGATATTTACGGTATCTTTATTGGATTTAAGGTGTGACAAAACACTCAACCCGTCCTCCTCAGGCAGCATTATGTCAAGCAGTACCAACTCCGGCATTTCATTTTCCATTGCCTTATAAAATGCCGACGGTCGGTCAAAACCGACAGCCTCAAATCCGGTGCTTAGCAAGGTATAAACAACCAGCTCGCGGATATTATCATCATCCTCAACAAGATAAATCACATTTTATCCCACCTTTACAATTATCTGACTTTATTATACATCATTTAAAAAATATTAAAAGTGTTTTTTCTTTAAATCTATGTTAAATCTCCAAAAAATAAAACCTATAACAAGACAATTACAAAACCCGACAAGAGACAACAAGCCTTTTGCCGGGTTAATTGTTTTGTTATACTAATGCTAAATTAGAACAAGCCGATAATTTTGCCGTCTGAGGTAACGTCGATATTCTCTGCGGCAGGAACCTTCGGAAGTCCCGGCATAGTCATAATATCACCGGTAAGCACAACCACAAAGCCTGCACCGGCCGAAACCTTAACGTTTTTAATGGTAACCTCAAAATTTTCAGGCGCACCAAGCTTGGTCTGGTCATCCGAGAAGGAATACTGAGTTTTAGCCATACAAACAGGGCACTTATCAAAGCCAAGTGCAGTCAAGGTTGCAATCTGCTTTTTAGCGGCAGGTAAAACCTTAATTCCGTTACCGCCGTAAACCTTTTTGACTATAGCTTCTATCTTTTCCTCGATAGTACCGTCTAATTCATAGGAATATGTGAAATCTCCCTTTTCTTCATCGCATAGACGGACAACCTCACGAGCCAGCTCTTCACCGCCCTTACCGCCTTCTGCCCAAACATTGGAAAGAACTACATTAACTCCCAATTCCTTACACTTTTTGATTATAAGGTCGATTTCCGAATCGGTATCGGTCGGGAAACGGTTAACTGCAACAACCGACGGCAGCTTGTAAACATTCTTAATGTTAGAAACGTGACGAAGCAAATTAGGAATACCCTTTTCGAGTGCTTCAAGGTTTTCACTGCCTAATTCGGTTTTAGCCAATCCGCCATGCATTTTAAGAGCTCTTACAGTTGCGACAATTACAACTGCCGACGGAGTCAAGCCTGCCATACGGCACTTAATATCAAGGAACTTTTCGGCACCTAAATCTGCACCAAAGCCTGCCTCGGTAATAGCGTAATCACCGAGCTTCATTGCAAGTCTTGTAGCCATAACCGAGTTACAGCCGTGTGCAATATTTGCAAACGGTCCACCGTGAACAAACGCCGGTGTACCCTCCAAGGTTTGAACAAGGTTAGGCTTAATGGCATCCTTAAGCAAAGCCGTCATAGCACCGACCGCCTTTAAATCACCGGCGGTAACCGGCTTTTCGTCATAGGTGTAGCCTACGATTATTTTAGAAAGACGCTCTTTTAAATCATCAATTGAGGATGAAAGGCAAAATACCGCCATAATTTCACTTGCAACGGTAATATCATATCCGTCCTCACGAGGAGTTCCGTTTACCCTGCCGCCTAAACCGTCGGTAACAAACCTCAGCTGACGGTCGTTCATATCAACACAACGCTTCCAAGTGATTCTGCGAGGGTCGATATTAAGCTTATTGCCCTGATAAATGTGGTTATCAAGCATTGCGGCCAAAAGGTTATTTGCCGCACCGATAGCGTGGAAGTCACCTGTGAAATGCAGATTGATATCCTCCATAGGTACAACCTGAGCATATCCGCCGCCTGCAGCACCGCCCTTAACACCGAAAACCGGTCCCAAGGAAGGCTCTCTGAGTGCTACCATAACGTTTTTGCCGATACGCTTCATTCCGTCGGCAAGACCTATGGTAGTAGTAGTTTTACCCTCACCTGCAGGTGTTGGCGTAATGGCGGTAACAAGAATAAGCTTTCCGTCCTTTTTATCGGTTTTATCAAGTAAGGACAAATCAATCTTAGCCTTATATTTACCGTACTGCTCCAAGTATTCATCAGAGATGCCGGCTGAAGCGGCAATCTCGGTTATGGGTTTCATTTCGACAGACTGTGCAATTTCAATATCTGTTTTCATTTTCTAACACCCTTCTATTACTTAAAATATTTAACTGCGGAACGGAACATACCGATTTCGTAGTTGCCAATAACGTTATTGTAAAGTCCATTACCGATACGCTCTGAATGGCCCATTTTACCGAATACACGTCCATCAGGTGAAGTAATACCCTCAATCGCAAAGGCCGAATTATTGGGGTTAAATCGAATATCGGCAGTAACGTTACCCTCTAAATCAACATACTGAGTTGCAATCTGACCGTTTTCGGCAAGCTTACGAACCAACTCATCCGATGCCAAGAATCGACCCTCACCGTGGGAAATCGGCACATTATAGATATCGCCGACCCTGGTTTCAGCCAACCACGGCGACTTATTAGAAGCAATTCTTGTTCGGACAATTCTCGACTGATGGCGGCCAATAGTGTTATAGGTCAGGGTCGGACAGCTTTCGTCAGTATCAATAATCTTACCATAAGGCACGAGACCTAATTTGATAATTGCCTGGAAGCCGTTGCAAATACCTGCCATAAGACCGTCTCTGGTGTCAAGCAAATCAGCAACCTCACTCTTAATTGCGGCATTACGGAAGAAAGCGGTAATGAATTTACCCGAGCCGTCCGGCTCATCACCGCCCGAGAAGCCGCCGGGGATGAAGATGATTTGAGAATTTTTGATAGCGTTAGCCATTTTTTCAACCGAACGTGCGATTCCGTCAGCCGACAGGTTATTGATTACAATAATCTCAGCTTCTGCACCGGCATCGTTGAAGGCCTTGGCACTGTCATACTCACAGTTGGTACCGGGGAATACCGGAATAACAACGTGAGGCTTTGCACATTTAATCGCAGGTGCCACACGTGAGGCAGCCTCGTAATTAAAGGTTTCCAATTTGCCGTGCTTCTGCTCAATATTACAGGGGAATACCGGTTCAAGCTTATCCTCGTAAATCTTAAGCAGGTCGGCAATTTTAAGGTCATCCTCACCAAAGGTTATATTACCATCAGCTGTAGTTTCACCAAGTAAGGTGCAGCAATCACACTTACAACCGCAATCCTCGGTCATCTCAAGGATAAATGCACCGTAATTATAGCCGAAAATCTCTTCCAAGGTGACATTATCAGCAAATTTGAATCCGATATCATTACCGAAGGACATTTTCATAATACCCTCGGCAATACCTCCGCCGATAGGAGTCCAAACGGCAACCGCCTTTTTAGAGGTAATGAGCTTATATACCTTATTATAAATATCAAGCAACGAAGCAGTTACCGGCAAGCCGTTTTTATCATACTGTGGCTTTACCAAGTAAACCTTATGTCCTGCCTCTTTGAATTCAGGTGAAACAACATCGTTTACGTCACCTACTGTTACAGCAAAGGAGCAAAGTGTCGGCGGAACATCCAAATCCTCAAAGGTACCGCTCATTGAGTCCTTGCCTCCGATTGATGCAATACCCAGCTCCTTTTGAGCCTTAAATGCACCGAGCAAAGCCGACAACGGCTTGCCCCAACGCTTCGGTTCGGTATTAGGACGCTCAAAATACTCCTGGAAGGTCAAATAAACCTCTTCAAATGAAGCACCGGCCGAAATAAGCTTTGAAACCGACTCTATAACGGCCAAATATGCACCGTGGTAGGGCGATTTTTCCATTACAAACGGGTTATAACCCCAAGCCATAAAGGAACAGGTATCGGTATGCTTTTTCTCAACCGAAACCTTATTAACCATACACTGCGAGGGTGTAAGCTGATTCTTACCGCCAAACGGCATCATAACCGTACCGGCACCGATAGTCGAGTCAAAACGTTCAGACAGACCACGCTTTGAGCAGATATTAAGGTCACCTGCCAAATCAAGCATACCCTTTTTAAAACAGCAGGGTGTGGTTTTGGTATAATCTGCGGGTGCTAAAGGAGTAATATTGATGTGTTTTTCAGCACCGTTAGAGTTCAAGAATTCACGCGACAAATCAACAATTGTTTTGCCGTTCCAATGCATTTTAAGTCTCGGCTCTGCAGTTACCCTTGCTACAACAGTAGCCTCAAGGTTTTCGGATTTTGCCAATTCGCAGAAGCGTTCAACATCCTTAGGCTCAACAACAACCGCCATTCTTTCCTGAGATTCGGAAATCGCAATTTCAGTACCGTCAAGACCATCATACTTCTTGGGAACTGCGTTAAGGTCGATAGTAAGACCGTCGGCCAATTCACCGATAGCAACCGAAACACCGCCTGCACCAAAGTCGTTACATCTCTTAATCAAACGTGATGCTTCAGGATTGCGGAACAGTCTCTGCAGTTTTCTTTCCTCAGGGGCGTTACCCTTTTGAACCTCGGAACCGCAGGTTTCAATAGAGCTCAAGGTGTGCGACTTAGAAGATCCTGTAGCACCGCCGCAACCGTCACGTCCGGTACGACCGCCAAGTAGAATAACTACATCATCAGGGTCGGGTACTTCACGGCGAACATTCTCTTCAGGAGCGGCAGCAATAACCGCACCGATTTCCATACGCTTTGCGGCATAGCCGGGATGATAAATCTCGTCAACCTGACCGGTAGCAAGGCCGATTTGGTTACCGTAAGAGGAATAACCTGCAGCAGCAGTGGTGACGATTTTCTTTTGCGGCAGTTTTCCTGCCATTGTTTCATTAACCGGTTTTAACGGGTCAGCCGCACCGGTAACACGCATTGCCGAATAAACATAAGAACGTCCCGAAAGCGGGTCACGAATAGCACCGCCGATACAGGTAGCAGCACCGCCAAACGGCTCAATTTCGGTAGGATGGTTATGAGTTTCGTTCTTAAACAAAAGCAACCATTTCTCAATACCCTCTTCGGTTTTGACATCAATCTTAACTGTGCAGGCATTGATTTCTTCCGACTCATCCAGTTTCGGCAACATACCGCGTTTTTTAAGCAAACGTGTACCGATTGTTGCAATATCCATTAAATTAATAGGCTTAGTACGGTTGATTTCCTTACGGGCCTCAATATATTCCTCGTAAGCCGACTGTAACAGCTCGTCCTCAAACTTAACGCTGTCAATAGTAGTTAAGAAGGTGGTATGACGGCAGTGGTCCGACCAATAAGTATCAATCATTCTGATTTCAGTGATTGACGGGTCGCGATTTTCAGTTCTGAAATAGTCGCGGCAGAACTTAAGGTCGTCCATATCCATAGCCAACCCCAAGGTCTTTACCATTTCAGCCAAGCCGTTGTCATCCAACTCCAAAAAGCCTTCAACAGTAGCAACTGTTTCGGGAATATCATATTTAATCTTTAAGGTTTCTGGCTTTTCCATAGAAGCCTCGCGGGATTCTACAGGATTGATAACATACTTCTTGATTTTTTCAATATCCTCTGCTGTTAACTCGCCCTTCATTAAATAAACCTTAGCGGTTTTGACAGTAGGACGGTCACCGGCATTAATAAGCTGAATACACTGCGAAGCACTGTCAGCTCTCTGGTCGAACTGACCGGGAAGTGCCTCAACCGCAAACACCTCATAGCCATCACAAGTAATTTCAGCTGAAGTATTGTCCAACTGAGGCTCAGAAAACACTGTTGTAACTGCGTAATTAAACAGCTCCTCAGTAATATTTTCAACATCATAACGGTTGATAACACGCAAGCCTTCCAAGGCAGTTACGCCTAAGAATGTACGGATATCCTGCAAAAGTGAGGAAGCCTCGTGAGCAAGGCCCTCCTTTTTCTCAACAAATATACGATATACCATTTATTTTACCTCCTCAAACGCCTTTAAGGCCCTAGCACCTATGTCGTTTCGTTTATACTTATTCTCGAACGAAATCTTATCGGTCTCCTTATATGCCTTTGCAATCGCCGATTTTAAATCGTCAGCTAATGCTACAACACCCATAACACGACCGCCTGCGGTGACAACCTTGCCTTCCTTTAACTTAGCACCGGCGTAGTAAAGCTTGCCGTCAACCTCTCCGTCAACCGTAATCGGGAAACCGGACTCATACTTTTCAGGGTAGCCGTTTGATGCCAAAACAACACAGCAAGCAGCAGAATCCTTGAATTTAACTTCTTTTTCAGCCAAAGTGCCATCGGTACAGGCCATCATAATTTCAAGTAAATCCGAGTCTAAAAGCGGAATTACTACCTGAGTTTCGGGGTCACCAAAACGGCAGTTATATTCAATAACCTTAGGTCCGTCGGCAGTTATCATAAGACCGAAGAAAAGACAGCCCTTAAAGGGTCTACCCTCAGCCTCCATAGCACGAATGGTTGGCATAAATATTTTATCTATACATTCCTGAGCTACCTTGTCAGTATAATACGGATTAGGTGCAACAGTACCCATACCGCCGGTATTAAGACCTTTATCGTTATCCTTAGCACGCTTATGGTCCATTGCGGAAACCATAGGAATCAAGGTTTTACCGTCGCAAAAAGCCAAAACCGAAGCCTCAGGACCTGTCATAAACTCTTCAATAACGATATTTGCACCTGATTCGCCGAAAATCTTATCCTCCATAATAGATTCGATTGCTTTTTCGGCAGCCTCTCTCGTTTCGGCGATAATAACACCCTTGCCTAAGGCCAAGCCGTCAGCCTTAATTACAGTCGGCAGAGGTGCCGTTTTAACATATTCCAATGCATCCTCAGGATTGGTAAACACCTCATAGGAAGCGGTTGGAATACCGTATTTTTTCATCAAATTCTTGGAAAAAACCTTGCTACCTTCAATAATTGCGGCCTTTTTGTCAGGTCCGAAGCATTTAACGCCGATTTCAGCTAAAGCATCAACCATACCGTCAACAAGCTGATTATCGGGAGTAACAACAACGTAATTTATATCGTTAGTCTTCACAAAATCAACTATTTTTTCGGTTTCATTAACACCGATTGCAACACATTCGGCGTCCATAGTCATACCGCCGTTGCCGGGGATAGCGTAAAGCTTATCTACACCCTTACTTTCCTTAAGCTTTTTAACAATGGCGTGTTCACGTCCGCCACTGCCTATAACAGCTACTTTCATATATATACCTCTTTATATTAGTGGTGGAATAATCTCATTTTTGTGAATGCCATCGTCATACCGTATTTATCGGCACACTTGATAACAACGTCATCACGAATAGAGCCGCCCGGCTCTGCAATATAGCTTACACCGCTTTTCTTAGCTCTTTCAATGTTATCGTCAAACGGGAAGAAGGCATCCGAACCCAAGGCCACACCGGTAATAGTGTCAAGGTATGCACGCTGCTCATCCTTAGTAAAAGGTGCCGGCTTTGAGGTAAAGTATTTCTGCCAATTGCCGTCTGCGGTAACATCCTCCTCGTTTTGATTGATATAACCGTCAATAACATTATCGCGGTCAGGACGACCTAACTCTGCCTTAAACGGAAGATTTAAAACCTTATCATGCTGACGCAAGAACCAGGTATCAGCCTTACCGCCGGCCAAGCGTGTGCAATGCACACGTGACTGCTGACCGGCACCGACACCGATTGCCTGACCGTCAACTGCAAAACAAACCGAGTTAGACTGTGTATATTTTAAAGTAATAAGCGAAATTATAAGGTCGCGAATTGCACTTTCGGGCATATCCTTTTTAGCAGTAACAATATCAGTGAGCAATTCCTTGTTGATTTTAAAGTTGTTTCTTCCCTGCTCAAAGGTAATACCGTAGACCTGCTTATGCTCAGCCTCTGCCGGAACATACAAAGGGTCAATCTTAACTATATTGTAGGAGCCCTTTCTCTTAGATTTAAGAATCTCCAACGCCTCAGGCTCGTAACCCGGAGCAATAACACCGTCGGAAACCTCACGCTGGATTAACCTTGCAGTAGTAACATCGCAAACATCAGACAGTGCTACCCAGTCCCCGAACGAGCACATACGGTCGGTACCTCTGGCTCTTGCATATGCACAAGCTAAACCAGACTCGTCAAGTCCTTCAATATCATCAACAAAGCAAGCTTTTTTTAATTTATCACTCAAAGGAAGACCGATAGCAGCCGAGGTCGGGCTTACATGCTTAAACGAAGTAACTGCAGGAAGACCCAAAGCCTCTTTCAGTTCCTTTACAAGCTGCCACGAGTTAAACGCATCAAGGAAATTGATGTAACCCGGACGTCCGTTTAAAATTTCAATTGGCAGGTCAGTCCCGTCGTGCATATAAATTTTTGAGGGCTTTTGGTTGGGGTTACAACCGTACTTTAATTCAAATTCTTTCATTTGTTTTTCCCCTTACTTATTTTTATTTATAATGATTTCGGTAGGCTCACTGCCGTCAAGCGGAATCTGACGGACAAATAACGAAACCTTATTATCCTCATTCAAATTGTTCCAGCAAATATCTGCCAATTCTTGAGCGGTATTGGGCATAGCTACCTCTTCCGGCTCACCCATAAAGGACGGAATCGGATTACCGTCTTGACGGTAGGTATGAATAAAGTGACCGATACCGTCTAAGGGCATATATTCATAAAAATATCTCTGGCAAGCATTAGGGTCACCGTTATTGCTTTTTAAGATAGACATTTTGTAGACGAATGTATTTCTCGGGAAGCAATAGTAAAGGATACCCGAAATACGTGGTGTAAAGTTAGGCGCATCATCCTCAAACTCTCGGATACGAAGACCGTCCTCAAAGCCGTGCACAGTACCCGACTCGCCGTTAACATAATCGTAAATGGTGTCGGTCTGGTCACCGTTAGTGATTATGTCAACCAAACCGCCCTTGGCCTTTAAATAAGGATTATAAATAATCAAATGCGGGTCGGTCAATTTTGACTCATCAAAAGCCTTGGTACGCATACCTTTTTCGTGCATTTCAAATACACGGTTGCGGCTGTTAACACTGCGTCCCATGATAAAGTAGGCAATCATGGCCGACTTGCCGTCAGCCGACTTGCCGATAACGATACCGCGACCCGGATATGTATTTTCCGATAAAAGTTTACTTAAATCATAAAGTGCCATTTTCCTACTTACCTTTCATAATTTCACTAGCTACAATTTCGGCAGCCTTTGGCAGAAGCTTCCATTCAGCCTCTTCCATTACTCTTTTCTGCAAAACCTCAGGCGTGTCACCGTCTTTAATTTCAACTGCCCTTTGCAGTATTATTTTCCCGCCGTCGGGAATTTCATTTACAAAGTGCACTGTAGCACCGGTAACCTTAACGCCGTATTCCAAAGCGGCTTCGTGAACCCTTAATCCGTAAAAGCCTTTGCCGCAAAAAGACGGAATTAGTGCCGGATGAACATTTATTATTCTATTGGGGTATTTTTTAGTAAAATTCTCACTCAAAATACTCATAAAACCGGCAAGAACAATAAAATCAATGTCATATTGGTCTAAAACCGCGATAATTCCCTGCTCGAACTCATCCTGCGTTTTGCAAGCCTTACGCTCTACCACAACAGTAGGAATATCAGCCTTTGCGGCCCTTTCAAGTGCAAATACACCCGGCTTTGAAGAAATAACAACGGCAATTTCACCGCTTTGAATTACATTTCCCTGTGCATCAATAAGTGCCTGCAGGTTTGTACCGCCGCCAGAAACGAAAACTGCTATTTTAGCCTTTTTCATTACTCGAGCACCACGCCTTCGTCACCCTTAATGATTTCACCGATAACATAGGCGTTCTCACCCATATCACGCAAAATTGAGAGTGCCTTTTCTACCTCAGCAGCAGGTACGACAACGCTCATACCAACACCCATATTATAGGTGTTAAACATATCACGCTCGGGAATATTGCCGGTTTTCATAATCAAATCAAAAATCGGCAATACCTTAACTGATGACTTGTCAATCTTGGCCGAAAGACCCTTAGGAATAGAACGGGGAATATTTTCATAAAAACCGCCGCCGGTAATATGGGAAATACCCTTAACATCAACACTTTCCAACAGCTTCAAAATGCTCTTAACATAAATCTTAGTAGGAGTGAGCAAGGTTTCTGCGATACTCTTACCTCCCAGATCGGCGTTAGGAACATAAAGAGAGTCAGGATTGTTGTCAATATCGAAAACCTTACGGCAAAGTGAGAAACCGTTTGAATGGACACCGGTAGAAGCCAAGGCTATAACAACGTCACCCTCAGCCATTCTTGTGTTATCAAGAATCTTTTTCTTATCAACAACACCCACTGCAAAGCCTGCGAGGTCATATTCCTCCTCGGGCATCATTTTCGGATGCTCAGCAGTTTCACCGCCGATTAAAGCGGCACCCGACTGAACACAGCCCTCGGCGACACCGCCAACGATAGCAGCAATTTTTTCGGGAATATTTTTGCCGCAGGCAATATAATCAAGGAAAAACAAGGGTTTTGCTCCGCAGCAAATAATATCGTTAACACACATTGCAACGGCATCAATGCCTATAGTGTCGTGCTTGTCCATTAAAATTGCCATTTTAACCTTAGTACCGCAACCGTCGGTACCCGATACAAGCACCGGCTCCTCAATACCCTTAAGGTTAAGACCGAAGCAACCGCCAAAGCCACCTACATCGTCAAGGCAACCCTCATTTTTAGTACGGGCAATATGGCTCTTCATAAGTTCTACCGCACGGTAGCCTGCTGTAATATCAACACCTGCGGCGGCGTAACTTTCTGATTTAGAGTTATTCATAATCTGTATTTCCTTTCAATTTGAATTGTTTATTATTCTTTACCGTTCCAACAGTAGGTACATAGCTTACAGGGTTCCAGACCGATTGCTTTAATAATTCCGTCCAATGACTGAAATTCAACCGACTTGAGATGCAATTCCTCACAAAGATATTCCCTAAGCTTTTTGCCTCTCTCGGTCGTGAAGTCACTGTACTCGTCAATGTACTTCAAGCCCTCTTCACCCTCGAGTGCTACAATACCACGGCGGCCAATCAGCTCCATTTCGCTTGTAGCACGTGAAAAATTAAGGTATTTGCAGGAATACATAATTGGCGGACAAGCCGAACGCATATGAACTTCCTTAACGCCGTTTTCATAAAGAAAATCAATCGTTTCACGTATTTGCGTACCACGTACAATGGAATCGTCAACCAACAAAAGACTTTTATCCTTAATCAGCTCAGGCACCGGGATTAGCTTCATTTTAGCAACACGGTTACGCTCCTGCTGACGTGTCGGAATAAAGCTTCTCGCCCAGGTAGGAGTATATTTGATAAATGCACGGGCATAAGGCTTATGGCTTTGATTGGCATAGCCGATTGCGTGAGGTGTACCCGAATCCGGAAGACCGCCGACGTAATCGACACCCTCTGCCTTTCCGCTTTCCTTATCGTGTTCAGCCATAATTGCACCGTTGCGATAACGCATAACCTCAACACTGACACCCTCATAGCTGGTGGTCGGGAATCCGTAATAGCTCCAAAGGAAGGAGCAGATTTTCATTTCCTTACCCGGCTCTGACAGTTGTTCAACACCGTCAACGGCGATCTTTACGATTTCGGCAGGACCCAAATCCCTAACCTTTTCGTAACCCATTTTCTCATAAGCAAACGATTCAAAGCTGACGCAGTGACCGTTTTCGCTCTTGCCGATTGACACCGGCAAGCGGCCTACCTTATCACGTGCAGCAAGAATTGTACCGTCATCCTGCAAAATAAGTATTGAAGCAGTACCGACGATTTTTTCTTGAGCAAACTTGATACCGTCAACAATATTTTCCTTTTGATTAATGAGTGCGGCAATAAGTTCAACCGAGTTTACACCGCCGCCGGTCATAGCATCAAAATGACCGCCCGAATCGACAATATACTCATCAATCAGCTCCTTAGCGTTATTTATAACACCGATAAAGCAGATTGCATATGTGCCGAAGCGTGAACGAATCAACAACGGCTGGGGCTCAAAATCACTGATACAGCCGATTGCCGAGCTTCCTCTCATTTCATTAAAAATATTATCAAACTTAGTTCTGAACGGTGAGTTTTGAATATTGTGAATTGTACGCTGTAAGCCAATTTCACTGTCGTACGCTGCCATACCGCCCCGATGGGTACCGAGGTGCGAATGATAGTCAGTACCGAAAAAGGTATCCGACATAGCATCGTGCTTGCTTACAACTCCGAAAAATCCTCCCATTTTTACACTTTCCTCTCTGAATTTAGGGTGGAATAACTTAATGTTTATCAGTTGAATCTTTCCTCAACTGCTTTGTTTGCAGCAAGCACCTTTGCCTGACCCTTAGCTCTTGCTTCATCGAGCCTTGCAGCTAAGGTATCATCGGTGATTGCCAACATCTCAATACACAGCAAGGCGGCATTGACAGCACCGTCAATCGCAACAGTTGCTACCGGCATACCGGAGGGCATCTGAACAGTTGAATAAAGTGCATCAACACCGTCTAAATTTTTTGATTTTACAGGAATACCGACTATCGGTAAGGTGGTTCTCGCTGCTAAGGCACCTGCCAGGTGAGCCGCCATACCTGCTGCGGCAATAATTGCACCAAAGCCGTTGGCTCTTGCGTTCATAGCAAAATCAGCAGCCTGGTCGGGTGTGCGGTGAGCCGAAAAAACGTGCACCTCGCACGGCACACCGTATTCCTTTAAGGTATTTACAGCCTTTTCAACTACAGGCAAATCACTGTCACTACCCATAATAACGCCAATTTTTTTCATCTAAAAAACCTCCTAAACTTCACAAAAAAACAGAAAGACAGACTACCGCCTAAGAAAAAAAGCGATAATCTGCCCAGACGGTCGGCATTATATGATCTCACGTTCCCCCTATGTTAATTCATAGTTCCGTCAGTCGCGTGAAACCTAACAAAAAAAGTATACCAAAAAGCTCGTATTTTGTCAACGCTGAAATGCTCTAAATTTTATATGTTACTTATTATTTTTGAAATTTTTATTTACATCTTCAGCACCGGTCAGTGAATAGCTTAACATAATCAATTCTTGTAACGTTGTTATGTCAACATCGTTCTCCAAAACAACCGGAATCCGGTAATATTTATTTATATACCAAGCAGTAATAATTTAAAAATCAAGGTTGTTACAACATCAATCAATAACAGCAACCGCACTGAAATTGCAGTGCGGTTGCTGTGGTTTATATATCAAATTTTACGCCGTATTTTTCAACCCAATAATCAAACTGTACAAGCCACGCAATCAGCTGAGGTGTTGACATAAGCTGACCGAACCAGGTTCTATCCTCACCCGATAGTACATCTTTTAAAACTTCCCTTTCCAAAACCTCAGACAGAATTCCGCCCTTTTCCAAGCAGGATTTCAACATTCCGGTAACCTTTTCCCGGTACTTTGGATTATGCGTTTTAGGATACGGACTTTTCTTTCGCCATAGTATTTTTTCAGGCAAATATTTAGTCATCGCATTACGCAAAAGTGCCTTTTCTACGCCGTTTTCAAACTTAATTTCCCACGGTACATTATACACATATTCCAAAATTCTATGGTCGGCAAACGGTACCCTGACCTCAAGTCCTGAATACATACTCATACGGTCCTTACGTTCTAAAAGCGAGGTCATAAAGTAACCTACCGAAAGCACTGTTGCAATACGTGAGGTACGCATACTTTCACTGTCATACGGCAGTGTAGAACAATCGGATATGATTTTTTTATACTCATTTGACAACACATCAAAGCCCTCATCAGCTTTAACAAAATTCTTGTTAAACAGGCTAGCTCTTTGCATGGGCTCGTGTATCCAGGGGAAGAAATCACGATACAGCATTTCGGGTCGGTAGAACCACGGATAACCGCCGAAAACCTCATCCGAACACTCACCCGAAAGTGCTACTGTATGGTGCTTTTTAACCTTACTGCAAAAATATAAAAGTGAGGAATCAATATCTGCCTGACCGGGAAAATCCCTTGCTTCGGTTGCCGGAATCAAACACTCGGCTATTTCATTATTCGGCGCTGTCAAAACCGTATGGTCGGTCATCAGCCAACGAGCCAAATATCTTGCGAAATCGTCATCTCCCTGAGGCTGAAATAATGACTGCTTAAAGCTGTCGCGGTTACCTTCATATTCAAAAGAATATGTTGCTAAGGTTTTGCCCTTGCTTCGGTACCCCTCAGCCGCCAGAGCTGTCAACACCGAAGAATCAAGTCCGCCCGACAAAAATGTACACAACGGCACATCACTGACGGTTTGACGCCGAACGGCATCATAAAGCAGCTCACCTACCACGCTTTGTGCCGTTTTAGCATCACCATAAAACGGCTTCGCCTCTAATTTCCAATATTTCCAAGCCTTTAAGCCGTTATCGGTCACTACAGCACACTGTGCCGGCTTTAGTTCCTTAATATCACGAAAAACTCCGCTTCCAGACAATGTAACCGGACTTAAAAATACCAGCTGCCAAAGACCTGTATTATCCACCTTTCGGCTCACCTTCGGATGCTCAAGCAACGCCTTGATTTCGGATGCAAACAAAAAAGTACTGCCTAAAAACGTATAGAAAAATGGCTTGACACCCATTCGGTCACGTGCCAAAAACACCCTGCGGTCGGTTATATCATAAACTGCGAATGCGAAAATACCGTTAAGATATTTAGGACATTCATCACCGTAAATAATATAACTCCACAGTACAGTTTCGGTATCGCAGTTAGTCTTAAACTCAGCACCGTACTCCTTTAAATCGGTACGCAATTCGGGCGAATTATAAATCTCACCGTTATAAATTATTACATATTCCTTACCCTTAAACACTGCCTTCATAGGCTGAGCACCGTTTTTCGGGTCCATAACGCTTAGTCGGTTATGACAAAAGGCCACTGTTTCATCACTGAAGCTTCCCGATGCATCAGGACCTCGCACCTTCATTGTAGCACTCATTTTTTCGCACAAAACGGCATTTGGACGTTCCTTAAAATCAATCATTCCGCAAATCGAACACATAAAATCACTCCGAAATAAAATAATTTAAACATCAATATTATTGTATGCCGAAAAATACTTGAATTTGCTTGATTTTATGCAATAATTATGATATATTTCGTCCGATGATATAATTTTAAAAAGCAAAAACGCTTGTGAGCCATAAAGCTCACAAGCGTTTTATTTTAAATATTCAATTAAGCCTTAAGCGAAAACTTACGGGAATATTCCTCATAGCTTCTGGTGTAGGCGCTATTCGGGTCAATCTTAACGCTGTTTAGGTATTCATGTGCCTCAAAAGTACCGTGGCGCGACTCAATAATAGCAACTGCAATATTAGAACAATGGTCCGAAACACGCTCGTAATTGGTAAGCAAATCGGTCAAAACAAAGCCTAATTCGATTGTGCAGTTACCGTGCTGCAGACGGCGAACATGACGGCTCTTAATATCGGCAATTATTCCGTCAATAACCTGCTCTAACGGCTCGACGGTAGCAGCCAAATTCAAATCGTTATTACGGAAGGCCTCGGTAGTAATCTCCAGAATTTCCTTAGTTGCTTCTTTAAGCTTTTCTATTTCAAAGCTTGCCTCATGTGAGAATTGAATCTGCTTTTCGTGCATTTCACGGGCAACACCAACCAAATTTTCTGCATGGTCACCGATACGTTCAAAATCGTTAATCGAATGTAAAATACGGGCAATTTTTTTAGAGTCGGATTCCGAAGCGCCGGTAGCAGAAAGTCTTACCATATATGTACCGAGCTGATCCTCATAATTATCCAACTGAGTTTCCATGCCGCTAACCTCAGCGGCAACCTCATCATTATAATTGCCGATAGCGGAAATTGCTTTATTAAATGCATTTTTAGAAATCTCTGCCATTTCTACTACAACATCCAAAGCGTTGGTAACAGCAAACGAAGGAACAGTCAACAAACGCTCGTCCAAAAGCTTACCCTTGCTTTCACTTTCCTTTTCGGGGACAAATAAGTTAGCCAATTTTTCAAGCTGCTTAGCAGCCGGAAACAAAACCAAAGTGGTAAAGAAATTAAAAATACTGTGCACTATTGCAATTGCAAACGGACTGATTTTATAATCAAGTGCAGCAATATCAACAACATAGCTTAAAATACAAAACGGAACAAGGCAAATCAAGGTGCCTATAATATTAAACGCCATATGAACAACGGCAACTTTTTTGGCATTACGGCTAACGCCGATACTCGAAATAACCGCTGTTACACAAGTACCGATATTTTGTCCCATAATAATTGGAATTGCCATACGGTAGGTTACACCGCCGGTTAAGGCAGCAGTCTGCAAAATACCGACCGATGCCGCCGAGGACTGAATAATACCGGTAAATACTGCACCGAAGGCTACTGCCAAGAACGGATTCTCAAATGCAGTCAAAAGACTTGTAAAGCCTTCCTTTTTGGTCAACGGCTCCATTGCATCCGACATTAAATTCATACCGAACATCAAAACTGCAAAGCCAACCAAAATCGAACCGATATTTTTCTTTTTCTGTTTTTTGCTCATCATTATCATAATGATACCGACCAAAGCAAAAACCAGCGAGAAGTTCTTGGGTTTTAACAAGCTCATAAACAAACTGTCACCCTCTATACCTGCCAAGCTTAAAATCCATGCAGTAAGAGTTGTGCCTATATTGGAGCCCATTAAAACACCTATAGTTTGTCCAAACTGTAAAAGACCCGAGTTAACAAGACCGACCAGCATAACGGTCAGGGCACTCGACGACTGAATTGCAATAGTAATTGCCGCACCGAAAACAAGTGCCAAAAACTTTTTAGAGGTAACCTTAATAAGCGTTTTTTCCAGCTTACCCTTGGCCATTTTTTCGAGGCCCGAGGACATAACATTCATTCCGTAAAGAAAAAAAGCAAGTCCGCCAAGTAAGGTTATTACTGCGAATACAACTTCATTCATATTCTCTTCTCCCCATTTTATATTCCTACGACAATTATATACCAGCGACATAGAAAATCCAAGTGCTTCAATGTTAAATCTATGTTAAATTTTCCCAAATCCCTAGCCACCGTTTACGGCTGTTCCTTACTTCCAAGCGGTATAATTTTTTCAAAAAGACAGGTATAATCAGCCGTAACCAGCCTATCCTCATGAAGCGAGCCAAAATACCAATGGTTAAACTTGACCGATTTTGCAAGCTCCTCAAAATAACCGTTAAGCTTGTTTACCTTTTCAGGCAGACCTCGTCTTAAAAGCATTGAGCTTTTGACCAACAGCGGAGGCTCGTGGGTAATAATATAATCAACCCGAAGTCCTGCCTCATCCAAATTTTGAGCACCGGTTGCCAGCTGCTGAGGTGTAGGCAGCTCATCACGGTACCAAATTCCTTTTTCCTCCTCGTGACGAAGCTCGCGGTCATCGCTTTCACCTCCGCCGAAGGTGAAAATTTTAATGCCGTCAATATTAAAAATCTGCCCTCTCATCAAGTGGAACAGATTCCCGCTGATTCGGTGAACGTGACCGCCCTTCCAAACCGTTTCCTTGCCCTTGAATATTTTACGGAAGTTTTCGTGTGTGCCGTCAACAAAGCAAACGGTAAATTTACGGCTGCCAATGTACTCAATTACACTTTTTTCTCTTTTACCGCCGTCCCAAAGATAACCGAAATCACCGCAAATAATCAGTATATCCCCTGCTTTAAGCTTTCGCCATTGTGCGTCATACAGCCGAGATTCATCTCCGTGCATATCCCCTGTCACATAAATCATTTGCAGTCACCTCCAAAAAAATTGAAAATATTTAATTTTACCCTTTAAATTCTCACTGAAAGTTGTTATACTTAAAAAGTACCATTATACATTTATGTTTATTATACTATCTATCGTTCTTTATTGCAAGGAGAAACGCCAGTGTTTAAAAAGATTTTTTGCTGTAGCTTTGTATTTATAATCATTATCTGTGCGGTATTGCCAACCGCATTCAGCTATACTCCGACTAATTTCAATATCGATGCCGAGGGCGCACTCCTGATTAACACCGACACCGGTGATGTGCTTTTTTCCAAAAACACAGACCAACGGTTTTATCCTGCATCGTTAACCAAGCTGATGACGGCATTAGTGCTTTATGAAAGCTGCCCCGATTTGGACGGACAAAAAATCACCGTATCTGAATATGCAATAAACTCTCTTCAAGGCACTGATTCGTCAACCGGCGGCTTGAAGATTGGCGAGGAGCTGACCGTAAGACAAATGCTTTATATTCTGCTTTTATCCTCGGCTAACGACGGTGCAAACGCCATTGCCGAACACGTTTCGGGCAATATTCCTGCCTTTTGCGAAAAAATGAACGCCAAAGCCGCCGAGCTTGATATGACCGGAACTCATTACGTTAACGCACACGGTCTGCACGACCTTGAGCACTATACAACCGTAAACGATATGTATAAGCTTACATCTGCTTTTCTGTCGGTTGATATTTTAAAGGAAATCGCATTTTCCACTAAATACAACCTCGCGGCTACAAATAAGAGCCCTGCCCGCAGCTTTACTACCACCAATTATCTGTTACTTAACAACGGACAAAAGTGCACCGCTGAAAAATACAAAGGTCAAAGCTATTACTATAAATATGCCAAGGGTGTAAAAACCGGATATACCGACCCTGCAGGGCGTTGCCTTATAACAACTGCCTCTAAGGGCGGCTACAATTATATGTGCATTTTAATGAAGAGTCCTGTTTATGCCGAAAACGGAAGAACTAAAATACGTATTGAATTCGGTGACACAAAGGCTTTATACGAATGGGCTTTTAATGAATTCGAATATAAAAACATTCTTTCTACCGACCAAATAATCGGTGAGGCTGAGGTGGATTTAGCCTGGGATACCGATTTTGTATCGGTTGTACCGTCCGACAAGCTTTCGGCTGTAGTTCCTAAGGTTGCGGATTCCTCTACCATAAGCATGGAAATCGATTGGTACAAAAAAACTTATGATGCACCTATTAAAAAGGGCGACATTATGGGTGAATGCAGTCTTGTTTATGCCGGTGAGGTTTTGGGAACCGTTACATTAGAGGCTGCTCAGGACGTTGAGCGCAGCACCCTTATGTACATCGGCCGTAGTGTAAAAAGCTTTACCTCTGCTCTTTTTGGCTCTAAGCTTTTTCTTGTATTCTTAATTCTCGTTATTGCCGCAGTTGCAATTTTTATTATCAGTCTTATTATTCTCAACTCACCTAAGCATAAGCGTAAAAAAAGAAGAAGATTTTAAAATTGAAAATTTATTTAACGCACCTCAAAGTTTAAGTCTTGAGGTGCGTAATTTTTATCAGATATATAATATTTAACGACTTAAAGTAATGTATAGCCGAAAATATTTTGAATATAGGATTTCTGCCCTTGATATAAGTTAAAAAACAAAGTATAATAATGAAAAACTGTTATCAGAGGTAAGCTATGAAATCATTTACCGTCGGCAAAAACGATGCCGGTTTAAGATTAGACAAATTTGTCACCAAAACAGCACCGCTTTTACCTACTGCCCTGCTATACAAATACATAAGATTAAAGCGAATTAAGGTTGACGGCAAGCGTGCCGAAATCAGCACAAGGCTTGCATTAGGCTCATTGGTCGAAATGTATATTAATGACGAATTTTTTGAGCCGAAGTCACCGAAGTATGATTTTATGTCGGCCTCAAAATCGTTGGATATTGTGTATGAAGATGAAAATATCTTACTTGCCGATAAAAAACAAGGTCTGCTTGTGCACCCTGACGAGAACGAGTATAACGACACACTTATTGCCCGTATACAACGGTATTTATACGAAAAGGGTGAGTATGACCCCGAGGCTGAAAACAGTTTTCGGCCTGCTTTAGCAAACCGTATCGACCGAAATACCGGCGGAATCGTAATCGCCGCAAAAAACGCCGAGGCTTTACGTATTTTATGCGACAAAATCAAGACTCGGGAAATTGATAAGATGTACCTCACTATAGTTCACGGCAAGCCGCCTAAAGCCACAGATATTTTAGAGGGCTACCTTGAAAAAAATGAGGACAAGCGGCAGGTTTATATCAAGAAAAATCAATCTGTTGATACCAAAACCATTCGCACAAAGTATTCGGTTTTGGCATCAAAAGACGGTTTGTCACTTTTAAAAATCGAACTGCTGACCGGCCGTACCCACCAAATCAGAGCGCATATGGCATCAATAGGATGTCCGTTGTTAGGTGACGGAAAGTACGGTGTAAACCAAAAAGACAGAGCTTTAGGCTTTAAGTGCCAAGCACTGTATTCCTATAAGCTGAAATTCAATTTCAACTCTGACGGCGGAATTTTGGAATACTTAAACGGTAAGACCTTCCAAGTCCCTACCGTATGGTTTGCAGATAAGTTGTTCCCCGAGGTTAAGTATAAATAGGTAAACAAAAAAGCACCTTCATAGGTGCTTTTTTGTTTATATCTAACGTTTATTAAGGAAGGAAATCCGGTTCACGAGGCATAATTATAGCACAAATGATATATGCTAAAAGACCGCTGCCACCCAGCACGCTGAATGCTACCCAAGCAACACGAATCAACGTAGGG
>JAEIGA010002181.1_pt1 | contig 31264 bp, 36 predicted proteins | sample 9270691 | NCBI WGS metagenome assembly JAEIGA01 (sample SAMN17057246, study PRJNA624740) | gut metagenome | biome: biome; isolation source: fecal sample | host: Bos grunniens | place: China: Xizang | collected 2019
CCAGTGTTGGTTGCCGCAGAATAATCGCCAGTGTTGGTTGCCGCAGACTTATAGCCAGTGTTGGTTGCCGCAGACTTATAGCCAGTGTTGGTTGCCGCAGAATAATCGCCAGTGTTGGTTGCCGCAGACTGAGAGCCAGTGTTGGTTGCCGCAGAATAATCGCCAGTGTTGGTTGCCGCAGACTGAGAGCCAGTGTTGGTTGCCGCAGACTGAGAGCCAGTGTTGGTTGCCGCAGCATTTTCAAAATCAACCTTAGACTTGGTAAACTCTACAAATGCCTTGACCAGTCCGGGAATACCAATCTTTCCACCAACCTTCAGCTTGGTAGTGCAGAACTTCTTCTTATCGTCTGTCTTGGTATCAGCTAATGCTTCAACCTCTGCAAAGTCGTTAATCTCAGCTTTCTCATTTACAAAGCTGTAATAGCGCAGCACCTCAAACGGATCTTCGCAGAAGTGCATACCGCTACTGCAAATGGCAGCCTTATCTTCTTCAAACACAGTGTTTTCGGCATACTGTTTACCACGGCACACCAAGCCGGGGGCGAATCCTTTATAACCTTTCATTATTACTCCTTAATCTTCTGGTTTACCTTCCACCAGTAGGCATCAAAAATCGTATTTCTTATAAATCAATTTTTCTCTGTTCCAATCTGGATATTTGCTTCTTAGGTATTGCTCGGTAAATGTTTCAATCGCCTTGCGATCAATCCCTTGGTCATACATCCGGTGGCATCTCATACACATGGTTACGACATTTTCTTCGATTCCCAAACCGCCTTGGCTTCGCCTTATGTAGTGAGAATTGGGCATTGCTTGCCGTGAGTGACAGATAATGCACTGGTGGTTATCTCGCTCCCATACGATGTTTTTGACCTTTTGGGATATGTCACAGGCTTTCGCTCGCTTGGTTTTCACTTGCCCCATGCCCCCAATAAACTTTCCAGTTCTTCAGACGATTTTGTTTCGATTCCAAGTGCTTTGCAGTCCTGCACAATGTTGTCTATCAATCTGCTCATAGTGGGAACATCATAAGTAGATGAGCCGTAGTAAAGGGTGACATTCGTGCATCCATCTATCTTGCTAGGGAATGTTTCTGCTTGCCACCCAAGACCCATTTTGCTCCACGATTCGCACAAGGCATCTACTGCTTTATTTTGAACGCAAACAACATCGTAGTTACCGCCAATCTCTTTTATGGCTGCCCGGTACACTTCTTCCTTCGGCACATTGGTTTTCTCGGCAATCTTACCTATCAGGACAAAGCAATAGGCATTGGCATCTAAGCTGCGCTTCTTGGTTTTCTTGCTTATTTTGATTGTCAGCTTGTCCTCTTTGTGCAGCTCGTCAACCATCTTCAGGGCATCCGCTTTCTCGTTAAGCTCAAGGGTGATAATCGGCTTGCCGTTGGCTGTGAAGCCTACCATGTATGCCAGCTTGCCGGTTAGCTCAAACATTCTGCTGCTCCTTCCACTTAGGGTCTTGGAATACATAGCACCGCTTGCCGGTGGTGCTGTTACGGATCGCAATAGCAACAATGCGCTTATTCTCAATCTTGATTGCTTCTACCTCGAAAGAGTCATAACACTTCCATTTTCCGTTTACTTGCTTCAGCTTCGCCAGTTGCTCCGGGGGAATCTTTATGAAGGGAGCAGTATAAAGTTCTCTACCAATTCCCCACGCAAAACCGGCTCTTTTCCGGGCATCGCTGGCATTGCCTTTTTCGGCTTCCGTATTGCTTTCCGTTCCGGCATCGTCTTTCCATATCCAGCGGTCAGGCTTTTCAGGTTTTTTGTAATTGGTATTGATACCAAGGGAGCAGAAAAGAATTGTCTTGTTTTCATAGAATCTGTTCTGCCAGTTTGCTTGACCGACAGTTTCATCAAGGATTGCCATATCCACTCTCGCATCCTTGTAGAGCAGGAGATTAACTCCGTATTCACTAGCCTGCGCAACTCTGACTTCGATCTCGTCAGCTCTCAAATCTCGAAACATACACATATTTGTTACTCCTTATTGTTAAAGTTCAGTGGGCAGTTAAAACCAATAGAATGCTTTGGCGCAAGAAGAATTTCCCCGGTCTTTGAGCAAACATCCCTCAAATTAGGGTCTCTCGTCATAAGCTGACACCAGTGGCAGCAGATATCGTCTTCCGGGAATCCAATCTCAATAGTTGCTCTGGTGTAGAAGGAAACTCCGTTGCGAAATTCCTTCATTGCTCTTCACCTTCTTGCTTTTCGGCAAAGATCGCCAGGTCTTCCATGCTCATAAGCTCTCGCAGGATTTCCAATTTGCAGGCAATGGTTAAGTCACCTGTTTGCATTACAGCGGATTGCGCCTGCCGATAAATCTCACTTTTCTTCATGGTTGTTACTCCTTTTTAATGTTTTTATAGATAGCTTTGTGCGTAATCGTCAGTGGACTTTTGGTATCTTTCTTTCATGCATTTTTCGCAGAGTATTTCTCCGTCTACTTCGTAATAGTCATCCTCGGTAATGCGGCTATTGCAGTCCTCGCAAACCGGAAGCCTTGCTTCGTATCTGGCCTGCTCCATATCTTGCCGCCTAAAATCGTCCAGTGGGTCACCGGTTCTAAAACAGCTCATTGTTTCACCCTCAATCCTTCTGCCGTTGCCAGAACATTCTTGGCATACTGTGTAACAGTGCCTTTGTAATGTCCTGCGTTATAAGCAACTAATCCCTTGGTCAAATCTCCGTATCTAGCAATCTGTTCTGCCAGATAATCAACCGCAACCGTCACATTCTGATATGGGTCAAGTAGGTCAGTGCAGCCTAGCTTTTCCATGCGCTTCTTGTGCCATTTAGGTTGAACTTGCAATAGTCCATATGAATTGCCACCGTCACCGATATTGTCAGCCTTATAGCTGGACTCTCGATAAGCCATTGCAAAGATAATTGCTGGATCAATGCCGTGTGCTTCTGCCGTTTCGATAATATGTATCTGAAGCTCTTCGCTAAGTGGAACATCATATAGCATGATAGGATCTGTAGCTTCCGTGGTCGGCTCGGTTATGTATTCTGTGGTTTCTGCCGTTGTAGCTATCGTGGTAGGCTCACAGCTTGCTTCTTTCCGTTCTGCTTGTGCGCTGATAGTCACAACAGCGGTAAGGGCGAGTGCCACAACAAATATTGCCTCAATCTTCACCGCCAACCCTTCCTTTCAGCGATCTTCACAATCGCAAAGGAAATGCCAGTCAGCACAGCGGATGCTAAAATAAGAAAATTATCAAGACTCATGTTTTCGCTCCTTCTAGTTCGTATTTGATTTTTACTCCTTCTTGGTCTGCCAAAAGCTCAATCAGCTTCGCAAGAAGGTAATTGCCAGTTGGCTCTTTCATGGTTGCTACCTCTCTTTATTCATCGTCTTCAAAGCTGTCACCAAACAGCTTGCTTTCAATGTTGTCCATGGTGATTCCATCCGCTTTCAACTGCTTGCCCCGCTTTTCCATGTTGCGAAGTTGGTACATATATTGGCGGCGTTTGTACTTGATGCGGATTTCCTTCTTTGCTAGAAGTACCGCATCAGAATGAAGCAAGCGGCCAATCTCCATTTCCACTTGTTCGTCTGTCATAAAATCTTTTGCCATTGCTGTCATCCTTTCTTCTCGATAACTCTGTCCAAAGCATCGCACAGCCGTTTTTCGATATCTTGCGGTTCTCTGTGTCCGTTTAGGATCATGCTCAGGTATTCACGGCTAACACCCATTTCCTTGCTAATTTGTGTAATAGTTACTTTATGGCGGTGCATTTGCCCCACAAAATCGCCTATCCATTGTGCAAGCATACAAACTTCAACCTCCTTAATTCTTATTTGTTGAAATTTGTGAACTATCGTGGTATCATAAAAGTGCCAACAAATATGAAGCACTATCGTTCACGATTTTCAACTATGCCCCCATTGTAGTTCACGATTTTCAAATAGTCAAGGGGAAAAATGTGAATTTCGTAAACTTAGTCGCTTTACACAAAATAGGGGGTGTAATATTGTGTTTTATGACAAATATGCTCAGCTTTGTAAGCGGCGTGGTATTTCAATGAGCGCAGCGGCTTTAGAAGCAGGATTGAGCAAATCGCTTGTAACAAAGTGGAAAGCAAACAAGGTGGAAGTTCCGTCACCGGATGTTCTGAAAAAATTATCAACTTATTTCGGCATGCCTGTTTCTGAATTGCTTGGAGAAGAAAAAGAGGACAAAAAAGAAAAACCCACCGCACAAAGCGATGGGCTTTCAGAAGATATGCAGGAACTTATTGACTGTATCAAGAAACTTCCTGAAGACAAGATTCAGATGCTTCTTCAGGTCGCAAGGTCGATACGGTGATAGGGTCGTTCAGGAATTGCTTTAGTTGTTCTGGTGAGAAATTAAGTAGGATTTTTACTAATTCGTCAACTGCTGACATGGTGGCTTCATCCTTTCCGGCTGGACATAAGAACTTATGTTCTTGTCAAATGAATTATAGTATTCTGAAATATCGAAAACAATCGGAAACTGCTGGAAATAAAAGAATATTCAATGTTATTTTTAGAATATGGTGTGGGATGCCGATGCGCCAACATGAACACCCCACACCATGCCGGGAATGATAGGTCACTTGACCTGCTAATAGCCTATCATTCACAAATAGTTTTTTCAATATCCAGAAGTGATACTTTCTTATCACTTGTGAACATTGGTTTATCACTTCTGAAGAAATTTTATCATAAGTGAATTTTAGGAGAAAAATCATGTTTGAAAAGTGTATTAAATGTAACAGAATGGGAGAGAGCTGTGTTCCTAACCTCATGCTCCTGCCGTTTGCTGATCTCATGCAGTGGTGCGCCAAAAGGCAAAAGCACCTTGAGTGGAAAAATCAAGACCTAGCCGAAAGAAGTAAAGTGCCTGTTGGTACTATCAATCGAATCAAAGCAGGAGAATACATTGATTGCAAGTATTCCACGATTCGCAGTATTCTCATTGCATTGATTGGCGGCACAACAGACGAATTTGCTTGCACCGAGCAGGTGGAAAAGGAATTGCAACAGATAGAAAAGCTGGAGCAGCAAGCAGCAAAGCTGACGGATGTAGAAGCAAAATATGAAGTGTTAAAAGACCGCATGAATAATGTCGACGAACTGCACCGCCAGGATATTCGCTTGATAAGAGAGGAATATCAGGAGCAGATTGCATTCCTCAAGGATCAACTGAAAGCATGGCAAACACGGCCTACAAGAGCCGACTAACGAAAGGGAACGAAGTGACCACAAACATTTCAGAAACTCTTACAGATATGATTGATTATATCTTCAATATTCGCTGGCATGAAGTGCCGTACCATATTGCTATGGTTGCCACTTTAGTGGGAGTTGCCTATTGTGCAGCCTTAATCCTAGTTGGATTCCCGGTTTCTATATGGGAGCATTTCACGAAAAAGAAGGTAAACCAAGAGAAAGAGAAAAAGGTTATCAAGGCGGTGACAATCTGCCTTTCTATCATATTTCTGTACAGGCTTTTATACGAGAAGGTTACGAGGTAAGTGAGAATATGAACGATCTTAAACAAAAAATCCGTGATGCAGAAAAGGAAGCGGCTGCATCCAAAAAGAAAAGAGAGCTTAAAACAACGGCTGGCTTCGCAGTTGCCTATTTTCTAGTTTTCTGGTTCACGGAAGGGAAGCCGGGTGAAATCGGTAAATTTGTTAACATGGTTTGGGTATCTATCGTTATGGCCTTCATCCATTTTGGAATAAATGCTGTTGTGTTTGACCATCTGCACACGATGGAGAATAGAGAACAGGAAGTGATTGATAGTCTCAAAAAGGAGATTGACGAAAACGACATACCTTGAAGGGGGTGATTGATGACTTGCCGAAGCAAATACACCAGAGAATAAACATTAAGGAGTGAGTGCCAATGGAAAACTTATCAGATTTGCCGTATCGTAATGTATTAAGTGTTGAGCTTGTGGCAGCCTATGTCCGTGTATCAACACAGGAACAGAAATTGCATGGTCTGTCCTTGGATGCGCAGAAAATGAAGCTGACAGAGTATGCAGAAAAGAACAACATGAAAATTGTTGAGTGGTATGTTGATGAAGGTGTGTCCGGTAGGAAGCTAATCAGAAACCGCCCAGAACTGCAACGCATGATTCAGGATGCGGAAAAGGGGAAATTTGATAGAATCATATTTATCAAACTTGACCGTTTCTTCAGGTCTGTTGCTGAATACCATGAATGTATGAAGCGAATCAGCCCGGTCATTTGGTCAACCACCGAGGAAGAATATGACCTGACAACCGCAAACGGAAGGATGCTTGTCAACATGAAACTGACCATTGCGGAAATGGAAGCAGATCAGACAGGTGAACGGATTGACATTGTAAATGAATACAAGCTGTCCACCGGGCAACCACTGACAGGATCAATGCCGTTTGGCTTTATGATTGCCCAAGACAAGGACACTGGCAGAAAGAAAATTGTCAGGAATCCAGAAGAAGAACCGATTTTGCGTGATGCAATCAATTACTGTTTGAAGCACCAAAGCAAGAAGAAAACGCTTGTTTATTTACACGCAAAGCACCATATATCATTCAGCTACAAATCAATATCACGGCTTTTCGCAAATCCTATGCTTTATGGAGCATACCGGGACAATCCCACATATTGCGAAGCCTATATTGACAAGGCAACCTTTGACAGATTGCAAGAAGTCACAACCAGAAATATCAAGGACAACACGGCAAACAGGTCATATATATTTTCTGGTCTGATTAAATGCCCTAAATGCGGAAACAAAATGTCAGGCGGTATTTACACTAACAAATCAAGCAACGGAACAATGCACAAATATAAAAAATACCGCTGTGCAAACTGCCGCACAAACGACAGATGTGATTTCAATAAAGTTGTGGCAGAAAACACATTTGAAAAAATGATGCTTGCCAATATCGAAAAGTACCTTGAAGAAGCAAAAATTCGGTCAGCAGAAGTGACCAACTCTGATGCCGTGAGAATCCCACAGCATAACATTGATGACATCCATGACCGAATTGACAGATTGAATTATTCTTGGCAGACAGGCAAAATCAGAAAAGTGGAACAGTATGAAAAGGATTATGCGGAACTGATGGAAAAGCTGGAAAAAGCCGAAGCAGAACAAGGGAAAGTTGTTGTGAAGGATTTCAGCAAGATTGAAGCCATCCTTCATGACGGATGGAAAGCCATTTATGATAACCTTGAAGATGCCTATAAACGGGCATTCTGGCGGTCTTTTGTCCAGTCCATTGAAATCAACTGGACAACCAATAGAAAGGAAATTGTCAAGGTTAACTTTTTTTAACCTTGATGTTGTACTAACCTACCTTGTCCATTTGGAAAGGTGTTGTTAGTACAACAACGAAGGGCGGTGACACTATGAAAACGGCTGAAGAAATCATTGCCTATTTGGAAGTGGAGCTTGCTGAAGCCTACGAGCTGCACGACCAAGCGAAGGGCAAAGATGCGCAGAAAGCCTTGTTTTATCTTTTGAAGGCATCTACCATCAGCGAATTATTGGATGTAATTAAGGAATAAAAAAAGAGGGGAGATAAGCCGTAGAAGCCTATCTCCCCAATTTTTATTTCACCCTATTCAGTTTACCAAAAGATTATAAAGTCCTCTCAGCGGTCATGTGTGAGCCTATCAACCTAAGCCTAACAGACTATTCCACGATGCAGGACCACAAGAACCATCTACAGCAAGACCATGATCCTTCTGATAAGCACGAAAAGCCTTGTCAGTTGCGCTTCCAAAGCTACCGTCCACACCTTTAGAACCGCAGGAATAACCATAGCCAATCAAAAGGGCCTGAAGTGCCTTTACTTCGTCACCCTTTGCGCCCTTCTTCAAAACAGGTACTTTCACTTCAACCATTCCCTTCTGCGTGTTATCCTCTTCCTTGCCATACTTCGGTGCAGCATAGCCACGGATTTTCTTTGCGTTTACTTTGATGTAAATGCGCTTGACAGAATTGGAGCGGTTGCCTTCGATAACATGGATTGTATCTCCAACAACTTTCTCCACGATGCCTACATGGTCAGGTGTACCCTTGTTGTCACCGACACCATTATCATCCCAATCATAGAACATAATCTCACCGGGATTCGGCACTCTGTTCTCGTTCTCAATCCATCCACCCAGCTTCTTGTACAGTTCTACCATGTAATAGCAGGAACATTCCGTAGGCATGATGTCTGTATAACCGAGCTTGATAGCCACGGCAGACACAAAGGTAGCGCACCATTCATCGGTGTATTTCACCTTATAGCCACGAGCCAAAGGTGTATGACCGTTATAGGTGTCGATAATCTTCTTGTGGCTTCCGTCAGCTTCATTGCAGCCGAGCCAATACTTTGCCTGCTCAACTACCATGCTTGCGTATTTGCCCATATCAAGCACCCTCTTTCTTTTCGTGCTGAGTGCCGAAATAGAAAGCCACGACAGAGGACACAATAACCATCACATTGTCTGGAGTGACATCACCACGCAGAGCTAATACCACAAACACGGCAATGACAGCCAGTGTCACGAAAGTCTTTACCTTAATGAGATTTGCAAGATTCTTCAACATAGGTATCATCCTTTCAATCCAATTTGTGCCAAAATAAAACCAACAAGCGCAGCTATGAGAAGGGAGATAATCTGACTCACAAGACTATCCCACCGTTTCCCCGGCTTTTCCTTGATGCTTTTTACATCGTTCTTAATCTCTTTCACATCGTTTTCTACATTGCTTTCCTTTTCGGCAAGCACTGCAACAGTGGCAACAAGAGTGTCCAAGTTGTCTTGCCGTTTCTCTATATCGTCCAACCGCTTTGTGTTGGACTTTGACCGAGCTTCTACATCGGTCAATCTGCGCTCATGTTCCATATCCATATCAAACCACCGCCTTATGTTCCAATGAGTGTAAATGTGCCGTCGCCATTATCTCGCCAAGAAACAGTCTTGAAGCCAATTTTAACGGACGAACCAGAAATTCGAGTTTCTGTTACGCTAGAGCCAATTTCTGTTGGCCCTTTGTTTGCTGCCAAGACAATACCACCAGTGCTTCCATCGTTGACAACCCAAGTAGCACCACGAGCTCTAGGATCAATCCAAAGAGAGCGAACAGGATTGCCGGAACTGTCAATTTCATAGCACTTTATGTCGCCACCGCTAATTTCTGTCCAAGACTGTCTATCCGCTGTATATACTTTGATAGTATTGTTTGATAGGTCAAATTCAACCGAACCATCAGCAGACTTAATAGTGCCTGTCTTGATAAGATCAGCCAAAAGCTCACCTGCTTTGATATAAGAAGCGTTAATATAAATCTGCCCATCCTCTTCCCGGTAAACTCCCTGTGCTTTTCCGTTGTCGGTCAGGCGGTTAAAAATCTCCGTCTGATCCAGCTTGTTATCAAGCTCACCAACGGCATTGCTTGCATTTTCAGCGGCATCCTTGGCTTCTCCAGCGGCTTTTTCGGCATCTTTGGCAAATCCCATTACCTCGGCAAAGCTCTTGCCGAAATTGTACTTGCTCTCGATATCGGCTGCGGTTCTTGGTGCAACTCTATCTTGTTTTGACATTAAATCACTCCTTCCATGAAAAAGAGGACTGTTGCCAGTCCTCTCTCTCGTTTACCATTTGACAGTTCCATCTTCCAAAACAGTGAAGCCTAGCTTTTTCAAGATAGTTTCCATTTCCTCATAAGAAATATCCTCTCTACCGTTCAGGTAGTCGATAATCTCATAGTTGTAGGTATCGTCGGCATTGTACTCGCTTTTGAATAGGATAATCTTCTCGCCATAGTCAGCATCCAGTCCGTTGATATAATCAAGAACCTTTTCTTTTCTGCTGCCACTGATAGATTTTCCGTTGGAGTCCTTGTCTGCCTTGATATCGTACAATTCGCTTGAGTAGGTTTTGTAAGATTCGTAACCACCCACAGCCTTTGCAACTGCATAGCTTTCAGGATATTCGTAAGCATAATCGTACTCTTCCTTTTTGCCCCAATAGTCTTCAGGGGAAATTCCAAGTCCGCTTGTTACTTCTTCCTGCTTTTCAAGTTGCTCGCTTGTGATCTTTCTCCATTCAGACTTTGCATCTTTGGAAGCATCCTCGCCCGGCACATACCATCTGTAATGGTTCGTTCCGTCAGTGGCATAAGAGGAATCACCAGCAGCTTTCGTGACTTCGTACTTGGTTAGCTGTTCATCAGAAAGCTTCTGCCAACCCGGTTCGGCATCAGAATCTTCGCTAGGCTCATACCACTTGTACACTAGGTCACCGACTCTTGCGTATTCTCCACCGCCCCGGTAATCATCCTCATAGGAAATGCTCTGGTAGTTATCCATGCCTTCCTTCATCAGGTCAACAATCTGCTGCTGAATGTCACGCACCTGCTCATACTTCTTATCGTCAGGAAGATTGCCACTCTGAATCTCTCGCTTCTGCTGATAGAGTTCAGACATTTCAGCACCAATGGAGTTCATGTACTTAGCCTTCAGCTTATCTTCGTCCGTAGCATTTGTGCCGTTCGCAACTACAGTCAGCTCGTCCTTTAGGTCGTAGAAGTCAGATACATTCTGGTTGTTCATTACACTGTCTGTGGTGAACATATCCTTCAGGGGAGCAATCATATTTCCTAGGAAAGAATTATCTCCGTTTTCTGCTTCAGGGGTCAGCATCGGCAGGAATGTGTCACCGACAACACCGCTGTACTGATCCAACAGGTAATTGACCTTGTACGGACTGACATTGAATGTTTCGCCCAACCATCTGCTGATAGCATCGGTACTTTCGTCATACTGTTCCGCAGCAGGAAGGTCTTGCAATCTTGTAGGAACAAGGTCACCGCCATACCATGCTTCATTTGTTGCAACATCGACAGCAGGCGAAAGGATGTTGTTGTCAAGCGGATTGTTTGGTGCAAGGTTAGTTACCACCAAATCAAGGAAGCTCCTCAGGTCAACTTCATCGTCACCTGTTACCAGATTATCCATCTGCTCAAAGGCATTTTGGATAACAGCTACCGTTCTGCCCTTGGGGATTCTGACAAACTGACCATCACCAAACTTGCCGACAATGTAATAATTCTGCTTCACATAATCAGAAAGTTCTTCGTACTCTTCATCATCATCCCAAATCAAGTGGTTCAGCAACACAACAGGAAGACCAGCAACGGCATACTTGGCAGCCAGACTTGCCCATCCTTTAAGACCGTTCACCTTGGCTTCACGGATATTTCTTGCCTGCTGCATAGCACCTTGGACGGAAGCATTCAGGAAGGTAGCACCATTGCGGTTCAGGAACTTTGTCAGGTCACCACCAGCAGCAAAGTTCGTTGTCACTCTTGCCGCATCCAACATAGCAACATCAACACTTTGCTTGGCTTCACGGCTTGCAATATACTCTGCAAGTCTGGGAAGTCTTTCGATAATGTTGTTTGCCTTGCTGATTGCATCCAGTCCAAAGACTTTCTTTGCGGTTTCAAGTTTCGTATTCTCTGCCTTGAAGGTGTTCGATTCATTGTCAAAGTAGGTGTTCTGATCGCCACCGTTATCCATGTACTCCTGATAATAATGACCATTCGTAGCCATTTCCTTGATTGCCTTGGGAATCGCCCAATAGGTTTTGCCAGGATGCTGGGAGTTAATAAGAATATCCTGCACATCCTTGACAGCATTTTTAAGCAAGAACCACGGATTGTACTCTGTCAGTGTTCCTCTGCGGATATTGCTAATGGTGTTCAGCACTTTGTTTGTACCAGACAGAATATCGCTTGTCGGCTTCATAGCATCGTACATTTCATCGGTAATCTCGAATGTTACCTTTTCACCATTCTCAAATACTGTGAATGTAGGCTTTTGACCCTTCTTGCCTTCCTGAAGCAGACCATCTTGTGTATCAATGCTGTCAATGGCTTCATCAACACTGGTTGCTTCGTTTGCAATGGTAGTTCCTAAAGTGTTCTTCAGCTCTACACCAAAGCGATTCTTGGCAATGGCTTTATAGGTCTGGATCGTGCGTTGCGCCATTGTGTCAAACAGAGGAAGAATATCACGGCTGCCGCCTTTGGCTCTCTTGATGGGTGCATTTACACCAGTTCTTCCAGTATCAAGAGGAACATTGATATTCAAGCCAAAATCACCTGCTCTGCGGATAGGCACATAATGGGGGTACATCTCTGCCCACAAGTTTGCGGTTTCCTGAGAGATAACACCGCCATCCACCAGCATTTGGCGCAGATTCTCGTTGTAGCGGTAAATATCCCTTGCCCAACTGCGGAACTCAGGATTTTTCTTAGCAAGCTCCGTTGCTGCAACTCTGGACATATCTGCTGTAACAGAGTTGCCGAAAACAGGCTTATTGGTTGCACCATCGTAACGACCTTCCAGATTCATTCTGTCCATGTTGTGCATGTGGTACAGATACTCATAGAATTGCTGGGTCTTGCCGCTCTGCTCCACCTGCTCTTGCATAGACTTCAAGGAGCTAACAGCAGCATTGCCTTCCCCAATAAGCTTCTGTGCCTTGCCTTCAGCATAGCGAATAGAGTTCCACTTTGCCTGCAATTCCCTGTTGCCAGTTTTCAAAGCCAAGTCCTCAAACACCATGCCCTTTTCAAGAACAAGATTCTTGATTTTAGACCATGCACCGTTCTTTTTCTTTTCGGTCTTCGGCTCTTCAGTCAAGATTTCTGCTCTTGCCTGTTCTTCTGGGGTTGCTCTTGCTAGTCTTGGCTCTTTCTTCGGCTGCGGTCTGATTGCTTCGAACTTTTCAGCAACAGGAGCAATGTTCTCGGCAGGTTTAGCTTTCGCTACAGGCGCAATATACTCAGGCACATACTGGTCAGCGGATGCCATAAAGTTATCAAACGCTTCACCGGAATACTCGTTAATCTCTCTCTCTTGCAAGAAATTGATATATTCCTGATTGGCCGGCATCGGTTCGCCCCAAACACCTGTGTAACCATTCACAAGGCGGTCATGCAACATGAACTCGATTCTCTTTGAAACGGCATTGTTCTCTGCTCCGTTGTCCTCGATAATCGCATTCAGACCCTTTTCAATCTCGGCATAGGTGTAATTCCAGTTATCCAACAGGTCTGCAATATCCGCTGTGGTGTTCCGCTTTGTTCCCATCCAGCCTTTTTCACCACCGGAATCATAGTGCAGTTGATCGTTGTAAATTTTCTCTCCCTTTGTTCCACTGTGAAGGTCACCCAACATAACATTGGCCGCTTCTTGGAAGAAAGGCTTGACTTCCGGATTCTCATACATGTAGGCTTTGACATTCCGCTTGCCAACATCGAACATATCTCTTTCGGCAAAGGGATCTGGTACAGTGCTAGACTCTCCGTAATAAGGTGCTTCCATCTCAGGGGGAGCTTCGGTATCAGTAAGGCTATCAATTCTGCCAGACTCAGACTCTTCCATTTCAGCTTCCAGTGCCTTGACTCTCTTGTTGACAGCATCCCACTGCTCACTGAGATTCTTGAATTCCTCACCGAAATCCTCTTTAGCCGACAAATCGAATAGTCTTTCTTCCAGCGCATCCTTTTCTTCAAGGAGATTGGAAAGCTCACCCTGAATCGGTGCAAGATCGTCAGGGAACATAGCTGTTTCTCCAATGGGTTCAGCTTCTGCCACCGGTGCAACATTTTCCTTTTGGGGAATAGTTTCCTGAACCGGTGCAATATCGCCAAGACGAATATCCTTGCCGTACACATTGTAGTTGCCGTACCGCTTATGCTTCTGCCCTTTGTTGGAAACAGAATAGCGGAATTGAGAAACATTGGACACTTCTGGCTTTTTACCGTTATCAAACCACTCACGAATATCGTTTAGGACTTTGTTTGCGTGTGTTCCTCTTGGATATTCAACACTTACAACGGTATATCCATCGAAATCGTCAATATCCAGTAAGACTTCACCTCTAGCTCTGGAAATGAAATCAGAAAGTGCTTGTTCCTGCGCCTTGTTAGGCTTCACAGACAAGTTGATACCATCACTTTCAGGACTAATGCGGATATTTCCTTCGCTCATAAACTGGACGAGAGAACCGCTGTAAGTATCGTCACCATAGTCGCTACCAAGTGCATCCACAATATCCCGGTGATCCACTGTACGATAGCCGCCAGGTGCGCCCTCATGCTTGCCAGACATATCAAGCTTTGAGCCATCAAGAAGCACATAGCCGGTTTCTGCCCATTTGTATGTTGTTCCAAAATAGTCAACAACTGCTTTGTTATGTGCTTTCTTTTCCTCTGCGGTATACTCTGTCAGCGAATAGCGAATATCTGCATCTTCCGTAGGCTTGGTATTGTCGGTGTTTTTGATTTGCTCTGGATCAAACGCAATATATACCCTGTGCTTCACACCATCTGCATTGATTCTGCCACCGCCAATATGGGTGATACCGTCATATCCCATACCAAACTGAATGGATTCTTGGATTATCTGAGCTACTTCCCACTTGGGCATATACTGGTCTGCGTAAAATTCCTCTACCGCACGATAGAATTGCTCGTTTGTGCCGCTTTCAGGAAAATCAACATCATCAAATGCTTTTGCCCACTGCGCAGAATCAGCTTGTGCATCCATATCAATAGGATTCTTGATATTCAAGTAGGATTCATACACCTGCTTGTTATTGCCCTTGCCCTTATTGGTGTAGGACTGTGCAATATCCTTGTTGTCGGTGAAGTAAGAACCTTGACCGAATAAGCCGTGGTTAGAGCCGTAGGTATCAAAAATATTAAAGCCACCTCTGGAAGTGCCATGGTACATGACCTTCAGATTGCCGTTTTCGTCACGCACAACAGAATCCTTGAAATAATCCTGCTGTTCCTTGGTGAGCTGTTTGCCGGTGGAGTCGCTAAGAGAAAATTGACCCTTGACACCTGAGCCATCTTGTGGTACATTGGCGGCAGAGACTGGTGAAGTTCCGTAATTCGAGTGTGCGTTGGCAGGATTTTCTTGCGTACCGTCCTCGTGGGAGAAGCCGGTCTCATTTTTCGTTGCCATTTCGTAGATTTGGCTTCTTACATCCGCATCAATCGAACGAATCTTAAAAGTGACCGGGTACGGCTCACCATTGATAGTTCCAACCGCAACAAAAGTGTCCCACAGAATATCCCCGTCAATGTTCTTATTGGTATTGCTGTGTTCATCGTGCGGAGAACTATAAACATATTCCGCATTCTTAACAAGCGCACTAAACTTTTCAAAAGCTGCTGCCTTTTTGGGGCTTGCCAGACCACCGACAGAGTGGTTAATGCCTTTCGATGTCAAATACGCAACTGCACCCTGATCTCCGTATTCAAACACAACCGAGACACCCATATTGGGTTTTAATATTCCTTCTAAAAGATTTCTTACCTCTTTGCGTATTGACCAGTCTGTACTTTCTTTGTATTTTGATATGCTTTCGTTAGACAAGGGCACAACCTTGCCACGCTTTACCATATCAGAAACCTTTGTATCAACCGCTTCGTTGGCTTTGGCAGTATCCTTATAGTCGATATTAACCCGGTCAATATCAAGGTCGCTAAGTTTGTACTTCACACCGCCATCAGCACTGTTTCTTGTTTCTCCCCGGAACGCATCTTCAAAAGCCTTCTTGACTCTCTCAAGCTCTCTTGCTTCCTTAGAACCGGCAGTGGCAACTCTGTACAGATACTTGATTTCATCGTAAATCTTCTGTGCTACATTTCTGTGTTGCGTAGACAATCTAGCAATAAAATCAGAATCGGTAAAGAGATAGTCACCAACCAAATCAGCGGTCAATTCAGATTCAACATCCGCATCTTTGACATTTTTGTATAGTTCTGTCAAAGAATCGTATCTGCTCTGATATTCACCCTTGGATTTTGCATAGTCAAACAGAACATTTTGCAGTTCCTTGTAAAACTCAGTTCCTTCAAGAACATGGGTAATCTCATGACCTGCAACAGTATTAAGAGCTTTCGCAGAGTCGATATTCAAGCCGATAGTGCCACTGGTTTTATCAAAGTAGCCGTTGACAGTTTTGCCGTTAATAGCAAAGCCGGATTCCTTCAGCTTTTCGTTGTTGGTGAAATCAAAAAGAACACCCTTCTCTGCTGATACCTTTGCGATAAGGTCAACAAATTCGTGTGTTCTTCGTGAGTTATTCAATATTCCGCTTTCTACGGCTCTCTTGATAGTTTCCTGCTGCTTTGTGTCGTACTGGTTCAAATCAGCTTCGAATACTTGGCTTCTTCTTGCTTTCTCGTTGTAGCTTTCGCTCAATCGGCCACCCTTGACCAGTTCGAAAACACTCTGAGAATACTGACTCTTTGCGTTTTCCAGCGCATCCTTGTAGGGATTCTCTTTGTTCTTGGCTTCCAGCTCTGCCAATCTATCCTGCTGTGCCTTGCTAAGCTGACCGCTGGCAGTGTTGTACAGAGTATCAAATTCCTCTGATTCCTTTGCCAAGCTGTCATAAGAGGATTTATCGCCTAAGACTTCCTCAATAGTGTCAGTGGAGATATATCCCTTGTCCATCTGGTCAATGACATCTTTTTTGATAGCAAGCTTTTCTTTGCTAGTCAGCTTTGTTCCGTCCTGCTCTCGTTTGGTGATCTCATCCTCAACAACCTTGTCAACAACTTTCTGCTCGTTGTCGGTCAGCTTGTTTGTGGTTACTTGATCTGCACCAGTATAGACAGTATTCTTCACGGTGGCAGGAACATTCATCATACCAAAGGAAAGGGCAGAGGATTCGGCAGTATCCAAAAGTCGGTTTGCAACTTCGCCAGAGGAATATGCCCATTCGCCAGTTTCAGCCTTGTTTGCCAACTGAACACCAGTGATGGTGACACCTTCCTGCAAAACTTCCTGACCAGTTTCCTTGGCGACATCTACACCTCTGTCAAGAAGCTCGTTGATGATTTTTTTTGTGAAAGTTTTGGTTGCACCTGATGCCCTTGTTACCTTGAAGGCATCTAGGAGTTCATCAACCTGCAATGCTTCCAAGCCTGCATTTACAGTACCGACAGCTAATGCGACTTTTCGTGCTGTTTCTTCCTTAATTCCTGCTTCAATCATTTCGTTGTAGGCATGACCTGCTTCAATCTCCAATGCAGAAGCGGCATTACCTGCCGCCAAACCAGCAAAAAAAGCTGTAGGAACAGTAACAATTTCTTCAGGTAATAGCACCTGAGGGCCGAATTGTCCTGCGATAGCCGCTGTGCCAGCAGCACCACCTGCGACAGCAAGAGTTCTGGGGTGAGTAAACTGCCTTGCCATCTGACCTACAAGCTCAAAAGCACCGGAAACAGCTCCCTCGAATTTGTTCTCAGGCTTAAACCGGTATTCCTTGCCTTCCAGTATCTTTTTGTAAACTTCTCTGTCGTTTGCCTGTCCGTTCATTGCGGAATAGGATTCTTCGCCATATCTAGCAGTGTTATAACCCTTTGTAATGGAGTTCCAAGTCAAATCCCAAAAGTTCGCATCACGAACACGCATAGCATCTTCCATGCGCTTCTTCTCTGCGGCTATAGCAGCATTTTCGAAAATGATTCTTTCTGCCTTGGAAAGGTCACCGCCCAATCTGCCCACGGTTGAACCAACAGGCGCAATATCGTCCTCTCCTTCGCTCAAAGGGGATTCAATATCGTCCTTTTCCAACACCTGCTTAGTATATTCAGTAAAGGATACACCTTCCGCAGACTTTTTCTTCTTTTTTTTCTGTTTCTTCTGTTCTTCCGTCCATTCTGCAAATGAAGACATAACAACACTCCTTTACTTTTCAGGATTTTGAATGCGCCAAGCAGAAAAGCTGTTTACATAATCATCATAGGTGGCATAAGAAGTTTCAGCTCGTTTGCTTCCGCTGTTCTTTCTTCTTGTCCACTCAGATCTTGTCATTAAGCCGCCATCACCGGTTGTAGCTCCTGCTGCTCTAAGTTTTGCGGCAGCTTGTTTATAAGTATTATCAGAAGGCTTCTTGCTACCAGAATAAACTTGGTCTGCTTTGTCTTCCACCAGTTTATCAATTTGTTTTTTCTTGGCAGGAGAAATACTTGTGTTACCTGATTTGGCTATTTTCTTTTCTACGACAGGAGGGTGAAGAATATCAAACTGCCGCTTTTCCTCTGCAAGTGCAGCATTCTTATACGCAATTTCTGCACTATGCTGCCGCTTCTGTTCGGCAAGGGTTTCATTGTACTGTCTGATTTCCTCAGCCAAAGCATTCTCGTGGTTAATCTGCTGAAGCACATTCTGATAACGAGCATAATAAGTGTTATCAAGCTCAAGCTTCTTATTTGTCTTTTCAAGAATAAGCTGATTCTTATACTGGAATCCCTGAAGGGATAGCTCAAGCTTCTTCTGCAATGCGTTATAGTGGATTTCAGCAAGAATAGAGCTATTCTGCAACTGCGCTTCCTTAATGCCGTTGTCAAACTCAAGGTTTGCCTTTACCATAGATTCTCTTGCCATTGCCACTCGGTTCTGGTATGTGTTGTACATACTAACCTGAGAAGATTCTGCGAAACCGGTATTGGTCATACCCCCGGCAGCAACCTGTTCAGCATTTGCACCGTACTGGTTAGATTGCTTCTGCCAGTCTACATAAGCACCAGACTGTTCTTTTGTATAGTCCTTCTTCGCCTGTTCCCTCTGCTGTTCAATCTTCTGAATAGCAAAGTCAGTCTGCTTATTCTGCAACTCGGTCTGCTTATCTGCCCAATCCTCGGTTGCCTTGATTTGATCCTGATAGTATTTATCAGCCTTGCCAATCATGTCACCGTAGGTTGTATCAACCTCGTTGAGCGCTACTTTCTTGTCGGCTTCTACATCCTTGAACCGCTGATCGTTGTAATCAATATCGTAATTCGTTGCCATTTTCTCACCTCTTTATGTAACCGCCCACAAAGGCTTCCAAAGTGACAGTTTCCAAACTGAATCTTGTTTTGGAGTAGAATTTAAGCTGAATGTCTTTCCATTTCTTTCTTTTAATTCTGCTCACGAAATAGTCAGTTACATTTTTGTTTTCACCAATCAGCTCAAAGTCCGTTTTCTCCGTTTTGACATAAACAGAAACATCACCGGTAGCTTCTGCCACACAACCTCTTTTGTTGGTTGTTTTCTGATGGTGCGGATGCTTAAACTTATCCTTAGGAGTAACCCAATAGCTTTCCACATTCGCTGTCATATCAGTAAGCGTGAAAATGCCATTGTTCGTACCCAAATACAGCACACCGTCATACACTCTGGCACTCTTTACTTCCTGATCAAGCTCCCAATAGAACCAATCATACTCAATATGATTCTCATTGTTAAAAGCCGTCCTAGAGTCAGCCAAGTATGCCTTGTTGCCAATGAATACAAACAGATAGCCTTCCCACTCTGCCAAAACCATGTTTTTGTATTTAGGCTCGGCAATCAGCTTTCTATCTACCAAAGAGCTTCTATGTGCTGCAACCTGTTCTGTGGTCACATCACCGGAGATACCTTCCATTCCTCTTTCACTGAAGAAAACAATATCATCGTTGAAGTTGATGGCCTTGCCAACACAGCCTATAGTGACGCTGGAATGGCTAGACGGATAGATTTTGCCGTATTCATCGTCCAATGTAGGTGTATGGTAAAACACCGTTGTATTCGACTGCGAAGGCTCACGGAAGACCCACATTGCGTTATTACCGGCAACCAGTCCATTTATCTGTGCAGAGTCCAAACCCTCTCTGTAGTAGTCAAGGTCGCTCACATAAGTAGGATCGTTCAAGCTGCAATGCCAAACCACATTGGGATATTCCTTGTTTCCGCTGAAGAATACTCTGTTGTCAAACACCTGCAAAAGAGTACACCCCAAAATGGAAGGACGGTACTTAGATATAGTCTTCTTAAACTCAACGGAAATGTTATCTCTTCCGTCTGTTTTCGGTGCATCCGGTGCTTTGGTGAATAAAATCTTGCCATTTGCATAGTCAACTGAATAATTATTCACCACAGCATCATTGACCTTGACGATAGGTGCAAAATCGGTATCAATGTTCTTTGCATCCAAAAGGAACTCTACGCTCCCATTGTCACCAAGGAAAGTGTTGATTCTCTTGCCGGTAAGCATGTTCACATCTTCGTGAGTAGTGCCACCGCCACCGCCCTTTCTTGCAATAGAAGTAGTAGGAACATAACCCTCTACCTCTTTGATCTCTTTTCCGTCATATTGGAGATAATGTTTTCCATCCTTGAAGTACCAAACCTCTTCATAGATAAAGCTATTGCTTTCTATGGGGTTCAAACCCTCATAGATAACCTCTCTTGTGTCACTGGTTAGCTTGTACAGCTTCGTGCCGCTATGGACTAAGCGGAAATCCTTGTAAAAGAAAATGCCGTATACAGGCTCGTCAAAGGCTTCAGATAAAGCAAGGCCGGGTCTTGTGCGAATGCTCTCAGTTTCTTTGTAGTCCTTCCAGACATTCAAACAGTCAGGACTTCGTACAATGTTGATTTCCTCGCCCCTAAAATCTGCTCCACGGAAATTGCTATATACTCTTGTGATCTGAGAACCGATTGCATCACTCAAATTGATACACCACCTTCAATGTACACAGAAGTCATTGCGTATCTGGGGTCAAGCATCTGCTTCAGTTGTTCGTACCGGGTAGCATAAATCGCACCATACTCCGCAGATACATCACTCTTCAGCAGGTCAGCAGCGACACCATAAGGCATAATTTCCAATACATCCTGGCTCAACTCAAACTCATAGCTGTCTTTGGTCTTGTCGGTGATTGCTTCAGGATATACAAAACAATCCACTTCCAAGATTCCATCTTCCAAGATTTTCAGCACAGTACCGTTTGCCTTGGAAACATGCTTTGCACCACCCACGGTAGCAAGCTGGAAAATATCGTAACCAACCGCTTCACCGATCTCTTCAAAGGAAATCAAGTCACCCTTGCTTACCGGCATTTCCACATACTTTGCCATCTTCTTGATACGCACAAGCTCAAACATTACCTGATTGATAACATCGTTTCGCTTGGCTGAAATGTCAGGATCATCCGTTAAAAATTCACTGTTGGGATTGTATTCCTCAATCAGCGCAAGAGTCTTTCTTACTATTTCTTTCAGAGTCATTTCATCACCCCTTAATAGGAAAAGCACCACCCAAAAGGATGGTGCTTATATTTATTCGTACTCAACACCATAAAGGTCAAACAGTGCTTTCACAGCTTCATCCTTGAGGATTTTCTTCTGCTGACCTTGATTCAGTGCATCATAGACGGTCTGCAATGCGTTTTTGGTTTCGGTCTTTGTCGTTTCAACGGCTTTGCCTAGGTATTCCTTTGTCATACATTGACCCCCATTTCACGCAATGCAGATTGATAATCTTCTTCTGTGGCATCTTCACCATTCATCCGCTTGTCGGCTTCCTCTGCGGTAATTTCATACCATACAGATTCGTCAGCCTCTTTGCCCAAACGAACAGTAGAACCAAAGGAAGAACCATCTGTCAGCATCATGCCGTCATCGGCAAGTAATACAGTGGTGCCATTGTCAATAATCTTCTGCATTTTGATTCCCCCTTAATAGACTACTGTCCAGTTCTTTGCGGAAATGGCTGTTTTCTGTGCATCGGTCAAATTTGCTCCAACAGTTGCGTGTAGCGTCAAAGTCTGTGCCGTTACCCCTGTCAAATCCTTTAAGTGGTCAATGATGTTTTGGACAGAAGCGTTTGTGAGCAAAGGCGAATTGGCAAAGGACACTGTGCCGTAAATTGCGCCCTCAAATGCGATGTGAGAAAGCTTAGACGCACCGGAAAATGTTTGGGCATAAAAAGTGGGCTGGCCGGCTTCGGTCAAAAGAATCTTCTCAATTTTCTCCAAGCTTTTGGAAGAAAATGTGTTGTAGGTGTTGGAGGTGACCTTGCGCATATCAATGATGCCCAATTCCTTCAGCTTGTTGGCATTCTGAAATGTGGCAGACATGGCAGAGGTATTGGAAAAATCAACTGTAACTGCGCCATTTTTATAGATATCCGTTATCTCCGAATTGGCGAACATTTCGCCTGCGTGTTCGGGGCAAACGGGGTGCTTAGGGTTATAACATTCGTCCACCCATCTTGCAAAAGCGTAATGGTACATGGTGCGGTTTCCGTTCTGCTGGAAGGCATCCCAAAAGCGGTCATATTCGGCTTGCTTTCCGTCAGCGTAGCCTTGGTCATAGCTACCACCATCACCGCCCGTTGCCGTTACCACAATATCTCTATCGCAGTATTTTCCAGCCGTAGCAAGTTTAACGGATTTGCCGCCCTCTACTTCGATGTTAAAACTCATACAGATTCCACCTCCCCGTTATAAATAGGAAGCGCATCAAGCACAGCCGTCACCATTTCTGCCTTGTCTGCTTCTGTGTAATAGTCAATGCCTTTTTGCGGTGTTTTGCCGTTCAAATTTGCAACCAAGGCATAAGCAATAAGATGGGCTGGTTGTCCGCTTTGCGTCTGAGTAGCCATAACCTGCGTAACACGACCTAAATAACCGGAAACCGTTACGAAGAGGTCCTTAGCTTTCGGCAGGCCTTTAGGGAAAAGATTAGTGTTTGCACCGTCGATGTGCGCAAAACTACCGTTCGTTTTCAGTTCATTATCATAGGCACAATAGTGGATAGAGGACAAACTGGCAAATCTACCCTCTAGGTAAGCATTGGTATCTGCGTTCTGGACGAAAGCCATACCATTGGTAACATCAAGAATAACCTTGACCGCTACATTCTCAGCGAACAAGTGGTCAATATCTCCCACATTGTTTCCGTGGGCATCCGCAAACGCAAATTCATGGTATAAAGGAAATCCGTTCTCCAGATAATACACGATCAATCCGGTAATTTGAGAGCAATCAACCGGGGATCTAAAAACTACCTCTGTTCCGTCTTTGATGGGGTAATTCCAATCAACTCTAATGTTCATATTTATCACCTCATTCTACTGTTGCCGGAACAATAGTGCCGGTTGCCGATTTGGCATTTAGGTCTGCTACACGGACATAAACAACACGGACAGCGCCTGCTTCCACATTTTCGCTCACACTTATAACACGACCCAAATAACCGGATGCAGTTGCGAATAAGTCATTCACTTTCGGTGTGCCAGTGGGGAACAGATCGTAACCTTCAAAAGTGCCGCTTGCAGCAAGCTCACCGCTAAATTTGCAATGCCGAATAGAAGCACCATCCTTGCCATTCATGAGATGGAATGTTTCTTGTCTACCATCGGTCAGATAAATAACAAAGCAGTTCTCGCCACCGGGTTCTGAACTAGGTGTGGTGAACTCAATGTCTTCAATGCCGACACCATCCTTGCCATTTGTGCCATCTTTGCCCTTCAGCGATGCCAACCATTCGTCAATAGTGCCTTGATAGCCGTTCTTTACTGCAATCTCGTATGTGTCTGTGTAGATCACATCAAGGCCGTTAATCTTTCCTGTCAGCTTTCTAGCCGCCAAATTTCCTTCAAGCATATTGTCACTCCTTTCTTAAAGAGAAGCACCACCCAAAAAGGATGGTGCTTATTATTACAGCAAAGATTTCAAAAATTCCCTAAACCGGGGATACAGGAATACCCGGTGTCCTTCACTGTTTGGATGTACACCAGTATCCACAACACCGTTTTCCACATAGAAGGATTCACGGAAAGAGGCATCCCAAGGGCGCATACCGCTGGAATGGTACAGGTCAAGACATGGGATTCCTCTGCTTCTTGCGATAGCGACAATGGCATTGGAATACTGATCCATCCAGTTATTTTCAGCCGAAGGGGGGAAGCCTGCCCACGGACACGGAGTGACCAGACCAATCGGCTTGGTGGGGGCAACGGAATAAAAATTATCAATCGTTGTGTTGATACACCCACACAGGGTAGAAGTGCCTGTATCTGTGATGTTACCAATCGGCAAATTGGTGTTCTTGTCATTTCCGCTGCCGAAGATAGTCAGAACATCAAAATCGCTGGGGTCAACCTTCAGCATCCTTGTTACAAAATCATTCCCGGTGTCATATGCCCTTTTGTAACCAGAGCCAGATACACCATAATTGACGATAGAAACACCCAACTCGTCACGAACATAGTCATAGTACGACATTTCTGCCCGGTAGTTTTTCTCTGTCAGGCTATCCCCGAACACCGCCCACCGCTTGCCTTGATAGTGGTCACCGCCATTTGGCACAGGAAGCTTATGTCCGTTTACATGGGTTGCGTAGTTCGTCCAGATTTCGTTTGTCATGGTATCCCCGGAACACATAACAAGAGTTGCGGTGTGATTTTCACTGAACGAATGGCTATACAACTCTGTGTTGAACACAATGTACTCACTGCCGGCCGGAGCTGTAACACTCACATAAAAACCACCCTCGTAACGATTGGCGCACTCGCTCCATGCCTTAGAATCAATGAGATTGTTTTCGCCATCAACAAATAAGAGTCCAGTGTAGCTGCTCATTACATTTTGGCTATCAAAAATAAGATAGCTTTCTCCAGGCGTGACCGGGATCATAGCCATCTTTGCCTTGACTGTGGAGTCTAAATTGATGTACCGCTCCGTCAGTCCTTCTCTCAACGCAGGAACATAGGCATCTGTCATTCCGCACAGATGGTTGAACGGATTATAGAGATTTGTCACAGCACCCTTTACATTTCCAAGCGCAAAACTATCATCCCTTGTTATATGACCAGTGTAACCACCGTTTTCAGTGGTCTTGTTGATAACAGTTCGCAATGTGATAGGCTCAGTGCTTACAAACAGTTTGCCCCTGTAGTCTGTATTCAACAGCACAATGTCAACCATGCAATAGCTTGCCCCGGCAGGAACAAGAGTTGCGCCAAAAAGTCCCAACTTGATTGTTGGGTTTACAACAGATACAAGGTTATCGTCAGCTCCGAAAAACGCAAAGAAAACAGTACTACTTCTTGGGTGGTAATTGCCGGGAACATAGGAGTAGATGGTTGTACCTGGTGTGACATTGAATTTCGCACAGCACATACCATCACGATGCTGTACTGTTCCTGCTGTGTCTACGAATTTATCCCAAATATAGTTTTCCTTTGGGTCAATGAGATTCTTGGGATTGTAGCCGTATTCAAACTCACGCTTCAAATCGGATAGCTGAGATCGCACGGAAGCACCTGCGGAAGCATAGGTCACACCATTCTCGCCAACACGAATGTCAAGCAGTTCCGCATCACCAGCAGTAGCACCGGAAACAAGGTTGTCAATTCTTGCTCTTTCAACTGCAATATCCTTCACAGCCGCAGCAGCCACACCTGCCGTGTCATTGCTCTTTTTCTCGATATCTTCCTTGGTTTTCGCAAAGTCAGCTCTCAAGCTCGTCACGGCTCTTGCAATGGCTTGATTCTGTACAGGACGAGTAGATGCCATATCCAGCTCATCGTCCATTACAGCGATATCCTCAGGCTCAGGCACGAACTCAGGAATATCGTCACCTTCCGGGAATAGCTTGAATACCTTCGCTCCGTCCTCGTCATAGCCGATAATGGTCTGCGGATTATTGTAGGGATTCAACTCAATCTCATACCAGTAGTCCTTCGGCTTGGAGATAACTTCACCAATCTTGGTGTCTTCTTCAGCTAGGAAGATTTCTACCTCTTCGGTAATCTCGGTAACAGGGAAGTCCTTCTCCAAGACAACATTCTCAGCATTCTTCTTGCCGAAAATCTTGATTCTCACCACATCACCGGCTTGGAATTTATACGGCTTGCCATCCTCTTCTGCCGATACAGAGAAGAAGACAATATCTCCCCTTGTGGCATAGATGGATAAATCGTCATTCAGTGTAAACATTCAATCACCCCAAATCCTTGATGTTTTCCAGATCCTTGATAGCTTCCTCGATAGTGACAAATTCCTCAACAGGCTTGATATAACCTCTGCCTTCGTCCTCAAAGATAAGAATATCGCCCTCTTTGAGCTTGATGGTGGTATCATACTTGCTTCGGTAATTCTCACCCTTGACCTTCGTCACAGAATGCAAGGTCAGATTCTTCAGGGTCTGCACTACATTCTCGTTCTTGTATTCCAGCACAGTGTCCTTCGTCACACGGATACCAGGATAAAGGTCAATGCCAGGCTTTCGGATAAAGTTGTTCATATTGTCCTCTCCTTTCCTTTCGTCAACATAGATTCCTCTATATTCACGAAAAGAGGGGAGTATTGCTACTCCCCCCAAAAAAAGTCGGCTATGCGCCGTGCATTCCCCTTATAGGGGCATTAAGCAGTGGTCAGAACCTGAATGCGGTTCTCGTCAATGACCTTCGCACCAAAGGTGTCCAGACCACGAACGATGTCCTTGAACCGCTTCTCTGCACGCAGAGCTTCGACCTCGTTGATCTGACCGGCAAAAGCAATAGCCTTCTTGCCGCGGATGTCACAAGGAGTCTTCAGGTTGTTGGACATGATGCACTCAAAGTTGTCGTACATACCGACAACGCCCTTGCGGATCAGCTCAGGGTTGTTGGTGGACAGAGTGATCAGATGGTTCTTGAACAGGTTGTAGAAGGCAGGAGTCATCTCAATGACACCATCCTCGTCAAAGTTGCGCTCACGCAGCTCAACGATAGCTGCATCAACAGCCTTCTTAACACCTTCCTCAGTCATAGCTTCGATAGGAGTGGTGTTGGTTGCGCTGGCAATCTTCTCAGCAACATAGGTGTCACGAGCAACAGCCAGACCATGAACAGCCTTAGCCTGATACTTCTCCTTCAGACCGGGAACGGACTGAGCCTGATCGACATCATCAACATAGAAAGCGAAGTACTTAGCCTGGTCAATGGCCAGAACCTGACCACGGTCAGACATCTCTTCGATGTTGATATCCTGAGTGTTGTCGTAGTCGCCAATGGTAGGCTCACCAACACCCAGAATTTTGACGGACTGCGCATACTTGCAATCGCCCTCATAGTCACGCAGACAGTTGTCTACGAGCTTGCACTTCAGCTCCAGATCGTCCTGAATCTTCTTAGACCAAATCTGCTGAATAAAATTCTTTACTGCCATTTTGTTTCCCTTCCTTTCATGGGTAGGGAAGCATTATTTTATTTCCACTTCTGCATAGAACGCTCAATAGCAGCAAACAGTGCAGGGTTCTTGTCAAAGTCAGCTTTCGTAAATCTACGAGCTTCCTCAACTGTGTAGAACTCCTTCACACCGCTATCGGCTACAGGAGTGTTCTTCATGCTTCCCATTGTTCTGATTTCTTTTTGTGGTTGTGTCTTTCGATAGAAGTCATAAACTTCTTTAATGGGAGTGTTGGGAGCAAATTTCTTATGGAAGTCCTTGAACTCTTTGCTATTGTAGACATCCTCGGTCACACCGATTTCAGCCAATTCTCTTGCCGTTTCTGTGTCCTTGATATAGTTGGTCAGGGTAACAAAGGCAGCCTTCTCTCTGGCTGTCATATTCTCATAGCCGATATCCTTCAATCGGTCTGCTTCCTCAACCGCTTCCTCAAAGCCACCACGGATGATCTCAGCCGCATCAGCATTGGCGAGCTTCTCAATATCCTGTGCAGAATAATTCGGCTTCTGTGGCAACTGAATGCCCTTCTTGTTGCCGTAGAACTCTCTCAAGTCTTCCGTGATTTCTCCAACATCATCCTTGCCCATGCCGGCCTTCAGCACACCTTCCAAGTCACCGTACTTGCGGTCATACTCTTTGCGGATTCGCGCTTCCTTTCTGGCAATGCGCTTACCAACAATGGCATCGACCTCTTCTTGCGTGTAGGTCTTTACTTCAGGTTGGGTTTGTTCTGTGGTCTGCTCCACATTTTCAGTTGCTTCGGCAACAAAGTTTTCGTTGTTTTCCATAACGATTCCTTTCCTATTTTTTGTGTGGTGTTTGTTTCACCGATTCCATGTGCTTTTAATGTCTTCCATGTCTGGACAATAAAAAAACATCGTTCACAGAAGCCTGTCGCTCACTTCCATGCACAATGCTTAATTACTTACCTCTTGCAGCTCGTTTGCTAAGGGCAGAAATCTTTTTGCGTTCTCCGGGAGTCGGTGCATACTCCTTTTTGACATTGCCGGTAATCTTATCAACCTTCCTGCTCTGCTGGTCACGAGAAACAACTTTAGTGTTGGGCTTGGTTGTCGTAGTAGTACTCTTTGCACCTTTTCGCTTCATAAGGTTTGCAAGGTTTTTGCGTTCGCCGGGAGTTAGCGCATACTCTTTTGCGATGTTGCCAGTAACCTTATCAACCTTTCTCTTCTGCTGGTCACGAGAAACAACATTATATTTCGGGTACTCTTTTCTAATTGCTTCGCTCTTCTTTGCCATGTTATTACATCCTTTCTTATTCGTCTGCTTTTTCTTCCGCTTCTGCGGTTTCCTCGTCAAGCTTTGCTTCTTGCTGTGCGTACTGCTGCTCCATAAGCTGAAGCTGTGCGTTTGCAATCTGGTCTGCTTGTCCGTCAGGATCATCCATAATGAATTGCTGCGCTCTCTGCTGCATAAGCTGTGCCTGCTGCTGAATCATAGCAATCTTTCTCTGCTCTTCTTCCATATGCTTGACAATTTCCTCAAGAATCTGCTTAGGTGCTACAGAATCATCAGGCAGAGCTTGTACATAGGCTTTGAACTCAGGCAACCGCTCAGCGCTAAACAGTCCATTCATCAGCAGATTTTCAAGTGTCTGCTCCAATGCAAAGCGGTCATACGGGCTCTTCGGTGTTACATCAATCTTGACCATTGCCTTAAGCTCTTTCAACGCAGACTGAGGAACATTGACAATCTGATAGCCTTCCTGCCCGGTATAGGGGTCAGTTACCTTCTCTTCCATGTTGATTCCGTCAACTGCATTGATAATCATGAACTCAAGGTCAATCTTTGCGATATCCTCAATGAAGTTCTTGCAGGTTTCCTTCTGTTCCGTCATAGGAGCTTGGGAAGCCTGCTGTACTGCCAGGATAGCTCTACCGGAAGCAGCTTCCGGGTTGACCTGACCGGTGGCGGTTTCACCTGCACCAGCCAGCTCTCTTGACATTTGAATCAATCCCTCTTGGAGAATAGCTACATCAGGACTCATTTGTGCCGGGGGAAGTGTGCCTATAATCTTATTCACATCATCCACGGCCTGACTATTGATCCAGACCGTACCACCGACATTGTTCAGCGCGGAAGGATTTGCAATCTTGTCTTTGACTGCAACCTTCATGGGATATGCTTCATTCTTGACCGTGAGAACTCGTCTTACCTCGGTGCGGTTGACTTCAATCTGATTGGGAATGAGTCTTCTTACCTCACCTTCACCTCTTGCGCTGCCCTCTTTCTCTTCCCAGATGAAATGGGCAACAGGGTAGAGCTTAAGTCCAGTGTCAAGCTCGTTGGCGATCTCTACATATCTTGTAGCCACGGAGAAGTGTACAGTGCCGTTTCTCTTGTACAGCTTGTACACGACAGTCACCATATCGTCTACTTCTTCCTTGGCATCGTCACCGCTTTCCTCAAAGGTATCATTGTCACCGATGATATAGGGTAGATTGGACTCGCTCATGCCCTCTCTCAGTGCCAGCTCTCTTGCATTAGATACCGGCAATCTTTTGCGAATCAGGATATACGGCTGATTCTGAATATCATCGTCATTCTCATTACCGTAGTACACATCGTTCTTCTTGACGATTTCATGTACCGGCTTGTTCTCTTCTGCGTCCCACCAGATATAGATAAGACCCTCGTCATTGATAGCAGCATCCTTGGTGATTCTCCGTAGCTTGTAGTCCACCTTATCCTGCTCCCATATCCGGGCAATGTAACCATTCAGCAGTTCGCAGTATCTCTCAGCCGCCTTCCTAAAGGCAGTGTTCTCAAAGTTCATGGAAGAGAACACAACTCCGTATAGGTTGTCATGGATAACAGCTATCTTGTACTTGACAATCGGCCATATGAAATTCTTCTGCACCGGCTCTACATCACCGAGCTTTGCACCTTCCCACTGATCTCCGTTATAGAAGCGATAATTCCTATCCGTATCAGCATAAATGCCCTTTAGCCGGTGGAAGTTCCTGCCCTTCTCAAACAGACACCATATCGGTGTTTCTCTGATTTCTTGAAGATCCATTGTACTTGACATTTACTCACCCCTTATCTAGGCACATCCCTTTGACCATTGGAAGTGCCATCGTAACGCTCCAGGTTGCCCATAATTACTTCCAACTTGTTCTGCTCATGTTCTGCTTCTTTCCTTGCTTCATGCTCTCTGTAAGCCTGTATGGGATTCACAGAGGGTAACTCAATCTCTTCGCCCTTTGCTACCTTCTGACCTACCCTTGCGCCAATCATGAAACAGAGGATATTTGAAGCTGCCATAATAGCCATAAGTAATACTTCCATGTTCCACCTCATATTATCGTCATTGGTTTGCCCCACTCATGATCCATTGCTTGCTCTTCTACCTTGAAATTGAAGTGCGGATATACCTCAATAGGCTCATTGGAGAATACCACTTGCTCCTTGATATGGTGTGCGATTGCTAGACCCATCATCATATCGTCATGACCGCCTTCAGGAGCTTCTATGCGCCCCTTTTCATTGCGGACAATGGTAAGTAGTTCTTCTAATGTTTCCTTGTCGTATATCGTGCTGCAATGCTCTCTGACTATCTCTATCAGCCTAGATATGATTGTCGGTCTTGTGAGAGAAGTAGTCTTGAAGCCGAATCTTTTCTCCGTCTTCCCGGTGTAGGTATCCTGCGCTTCTCTGGTGTACTGCTTTGGATATCCTAACCTCTGAAGCTCCATGATAGGGTAAGAGTCAAAGTTAGCTTCTATGCCTATCAGAGCATCCTTGTAGTACTTTCCTAGACAGTACATCTGCCTGGTGTACTGGTCTGCATCGAACTGGTGACGGAGAACCGCTACCTGATTGCCTGTCCTGGCATCCAGTACATGACCTGTAAAGAAGTCGCTACCTTCACCGGCTGTATCTCCACCAATGCAATACTCTGTCATAGCAGGTGTATTGGGAACTTGGTATATCTTGATATATCCGTCCTTGTCAGGAATCCACTTGATATTGGTTATCTTCAGACCGTCATAGTCATAGGAGAAGTAACCTGCCTTCAAAGGCTTTGGAATGACCTCTAACCGCTTTTGAATTGCCCTGGCATCGAATACAGTTTTACCGAGAATGCCCCACTTGCCTAAGCAGTAGACCTCGTATGTGTATTCATCAATGTGCTTCAGGTCTTCCAGTGCTTTTCGGTCATCATC